>Ga0115846_100326_pt1 | contig 25723 bp, 32 predicted proteins | sample InSIn5gowninarea_2_FD_83860 | JGI IMG/M metagenome (GOLD analysis project Ga0115846, IMG submission 83860) | reverse complement strand
CCGATTCGTGCCCAAGTTCGTTGTGTGGTGTCAGGGCGTGATGAGCGTGGTGCAAGCCAGGAAAGGAAATTCGTGTCTGTCGAGGACTGGTCTATCAGATCTTGGATGTGTAAGGTCTTCCATTTGTCGAGAGGTAGTTTCGAGAAGTCAGCCCATAATTCGATGTCTTTGGGTGCGACTTCTGGTTCGAGGCTGCCGGAGCTGGGATAGTGCTCGATGACTAGTTCTGTGGGATAGATTTGTTGGTTGGTTTGGATGCCTAGTCTTATGTTGTCGGATTCGGCTGCTTGGTTGTTGGGCGTGAGGGGGGGTTGTGGAGCGGCTGCACACCAGCGGTCACTTTCTTCTGTCCAGGGTTCAAGAGCGGTGATAGGTGGATGGCCGATTCTCTTCTGTACGCCGACCATGTTAAGGAAGACGCGGAGGGGGAAGATAAATGTTAACGGGTCGTGGCTTAATGTAGGGGATGTTAGATGAGGAAGGATGATGGCGTTGTTTGAGGGTGAGAAGAAGTTGATTTGGTTGATTAATGGACTTGAAACGCCACTTTCAGAAGATGAGGAGTCTGAGTCTGAAGACGGTTGATGCTGTGATAGTTCATGGATTGAGTGCTGCAGAGCTTGTTGATGCGCTCGTAAGGTTGAGATATCTGAATTATGAGAAGCATGGGAATTGTCGATGCGCGAATTGAGGCGGGATTCGATTTGCGCGATCTGATTATGTGTATGGTGTAGGGCAGCCACGAGTTGCGACAAGTCGTTAGGATCGGCTGTGGTGAGGTTCCAGGATGGTAGAGGAGTGGACGAGGATGCGCATGAACCACAAACCTTCTGTGCATATTGTGATACGATAGATGTTGAGTTTCTATCGCAAAAACGTGTCCAGGTAGAGCAGAATGCGAAGCTGCACAGAGCGAGGATGCTGATCGTCAATATAGTTTTGAACAATGCTGATAAAGCTGGACTATCGGGAAGTTCTTGCAATGACTTCATGAAGGCACCAACCATCCGCATTAGCCATACAGCTATCGACTTGACTAGCAAACGGCAAAACGAGATTGTGCTCCGAAATGTAGCTTCCAGCTTTGAGATAATTTTCGTGTGTATAGGAGTTGTCTTTCGCCCAAGTGACACCCTTTTCTCGGGCACTGGCCTCCTCTCCGGAGGAGCAGCCCTTTCAGGTGAGGTCGGAAGATACAAATCTGGCCCTCTCTCTCCTCTTTCATACCTGTAACTATGATTTGCGAAGCTGCCTGTCGGAAAGTCTGATGGTAGTGATGTTTCACGATCTCGTACTGGAGTTTCCAGTTGCTCATCAAAGCTGTGCTGCTGGGAACTCTCTTCTGCAATGTCTTCTAGCTGACTACTGTCCACCCAAGCAGCTATTCTGTCCTCTCTTCTCGATTCTTCTGCCGTCTCTAAGGGTGGTGCATATTGCTGTGATGGCCCTTGTGAAGCTCTTCGTTGTGCGCGCGCTCCCCTCGCCGATCTTTGCGATTCTGGAGTACCACCTCGTACTTCTGCCGCATGGGCTTCTAGATTTCGTTCTGCCTCTGATGCTGCATCATTCAAACGATCAGCAACTGCACGCATCGACATTTCGCGAGCTTGAAGCTGTTCTGGTAGAGCCGGCGTTTTGGATGAACCATAAGCATATGATTGTTGTGTTTGGATTTCTGGTAAAGCAGGATTTGAGATAGCATCTCTAGGTGCCAGCGATTGTCGCGAAACATTACGAGACGATCTTCTTGCACCTGGTGTATCTTGTGGCAATGCGCTTGCCGCTCGAGTAGAGCGTGCAGGTGTTGCAGCACGTTGTCGAATCGACGAACGTGGCGGCATTTTGAATGTCGGTAGAGGTTGCAAGTTAAAAGAGTTCTTCGAGGATATGTAAACACTTGAGTTTTGTATTCTCACCAAACAACTTCAGTCATGGGTTTCTAGATCGGTTTGCTGATGGTTGAGTATTGTGAGGGATCGATTAGGAGGGTCCTGACAATGCTTCCTGAGTAAAAGGGTTATAATCATGCAGTCGTGACCACCTTCCACCCCTCCAAGGTGCTCTGATGTTGCCTTCGAATCATATCCAGACAACACTACGCTCGAAGCACAGAACGTAGCATCAGATTGTAAGGAAAACGCGTGAATGAATCGTGTCGATAACTGCAACTCGATCTTTTTGTTACACAATGTACAATTGCCGTGTAATTTTTAAACAATCATCACGCGCAATTCCTGTGAGACAGTTGATCCTATAGTGACAGCTTTCTTTAACCACGAGATTGGTACTACACCTCATGTTTACACGGCAACTTAAAGAATGTGGTGGTGAATTTCAGCCGCGTCTGTTCACTAGCGCGACCGGGTCGTTTTGAGCTTGAGCTTTTGGGACTAGTGCTATTCCTGACTAAGCTAAATCGCAGCATGGTTGGCGTACCCTCGGTACGGTAACATCTTTGACGTTGAAACTATAGGCGAGAAGGACGAAGTAGCACTCTCACTTGGGGGTTTGAAGCGCTAGTTGAGGGAAAAGAGTATCGTTGATATATAACATTATTCTAAGTATATTTCTATCGTGGTATACAAGTATCTAGTGTAAATAACGCTTCGCTAATCAAACATTAACCCGTATCTCATTACATCTCATAGACCTCAACCGGAGAGCTGATTGTTCTCACACCTGGCTCTTCTCAGAAACATGCGCTCCAATTGGAAACTGAAGCTCTGATCCCACAGTGGAAGAACTTTCGCTTGAAGGTCTCTGCAAGGATTGAGTATCCGATTCTTGATCTTCGGTCTTCTCCGCAAGTTTGGCATTGATTGAATAGCTTCCTGGCCCCTTGCTGCCATTTGGAATATGAAAGAGTAGATCAATGCGAAGAGTCAAATACATGACAAGCGCAATGATCTCGATGGCGAAGTTAAAGAAGTAGAAGCTCCATTTAGCATTCCACCATGGTGGGTGTGCTGCGAGTTCTGGTGTCCAGCTGATGAACACAGTAGCAGTTCTGAATCCCGCTCCGAGGCATAGCAATACGCTCACACTTAGCACGACGGCTGCTTTGAGTGTCATTGATCCTCGGCCGAAGTGATCTGGCTCAGACTTTTTGGGATACAGCAGTGCGAAGCCCGTGATCGGAAGAGGTAGAACAGCGATGAAGAGGAAGTATGAACTCGCAGTTCTTTGCATATCAAGGTCAATGTTAACAATGTTTTTGGTTGTGGTGTTGAAGATCTGAATAGTAGCTGTAATCACCATTACGAGCAGCAACGGGACCAGGGCGTATAATACCAAGAAAGCCGTTGATAGGCCTTTGTGCCAGCCCAAATGTGGATGAAGACCTCGGAGGACGCGTTGCGCAAACATCAAGTTGATGATGAAGAGGAGGAGGACGCCAGCTGCAACAAAAATTGTGGCAGCAAGAGCTAGTCCTTGATTTTGAATATTGCAGGTCCAGGCCAATCGCAGAATGCAGGTGAAAATTCGCGAGATACAGAAGCCCATGCTAAGTTGGTTGAAGATGAACTTGTGACCGCGAGCATTGTTCTTTCGCATGATAATGAAGTTTGTGATGCCACATGCTAGGTAGAGAACGAGGAAGACTGCTGTTGGTGCAATATCTGTATTCACTTTTGGAAAGCCCTCAGGTACGTGAACGCGTGTCATCCATGCGGGATGGCTGGACATTTTGATGGTGCTAGTGCTTGAAGTTGATGGTTGGTGTTAGTTTGGTTTGAAGGCTTGTTAGGAAATGTTTGCTGTGGATCGAGAAAGATGGTTGTTGTTCTTCTGGATGTAGCTGGTGTTGCTTGTATGAACATTGTGGCGTGTCTAGTGAATCCTACCTTCGTATATATATGCATTGTTTTCACCTTTGGTTGACGTTATAGATCACTCGTCAACAGCAAGTTTCAAGAAGGGATGTTCTGAGAGAGCGAAGGCCGAGACGGATGAACTGAGGTGCGCGAGGTGAATAGCCCACTTTTACCTTCCAGTAGCAGTAGCTTTTGACGAATGGAAAAGCTGCGACTCGGATGAACTATTCTGAAACGCGAACGCCAACGGAGCAACAAGCGGTGCCGTCCACCGTCCGCTTTGACCGTTCAGCCAATGCAAGCACAGGCGTCGTGGGTGGTTGCCGATTAGATAACTAGTCGTGTTACTGTAAGCGCTGATATCCTGAAGTTCTTGGTGATGTCATGTCATTCATGGACCCCCTCCAAGCCCTCGTCGCCCTTGAACGTACGCGGATGTACGAACCTGCCTTGTGCACGCGCAGTCCATGGTGAGTTTGAAAAGTAATGGTTGACACTGTCCCTTTCAAGTCTTAGTAGAGGGTCAAGACCAATTAAACGCGTACAGATTCCAGTGAGCGGGATCCATAAAGTCGTTAGGCACCCTGAGTGGTGAAATTACGCTAGCATTTACTTCTTAAACTCGTCAAGTAGGCAGCCTGCTTCATGATCATAATCCGTTCGATCAATACACCACCACAACACAGATCTGAATACAGTAGTTAGTAGGCTGATACAAGCAGAAATGGCACCACCGTCAACAGGCGCTCTCAGCGCCGACTCAATCCTCTCTTACATCTCAAAAAGCATTCCCTCTAGCGACCAGCAGAAACAAGCGCTTCAGAATCCATATGCCGCCATTGCCATATTCGCCCATGCCTGCATGCTTGCTGTCGGATTCAAGCTAGTTGGATTAGGAGAAGACCACAAGATCGAGGCTCATTCGGAAACAGCAGACGTACAACCGTTACCGTCAGAATGGGACAATCACTCTTCATATGCGTTTCGATACACCCATGCGCAGTCCTCGATGGAGTATCTCATCAAAATCAATAGACTAGGAAGCAAAGCTATCATCATGGGTGTGGGTCTAGGAGACGACAAAACTGCACAGCTGGAAGTCAAGGCTCAGGACTACATTTCCGAGAATTCGTTAAAGGATGTCAAAGCTGGTGCAGACACAAGTGAAACCCTCAGAAATGCATTCATATCCTCAGGGCGAATAGCAGACTTGAGCTCATTACTCAAGCTCAATATCATACAAAAGCTAGCGCCTGGCCTACAGAAGGAAGGGTATGAAGACTCAGCAGAAACTACTCAAGAACGAGGGCAGACATCAAGGTCAACGCAGGATCCAAGAAGAGGAGAAGACAGACCACCAGAGAGAGATCCGTTACGCGAGGATCAACCACCACCAGCTAGACCATACCCATTCGATGATCCTCTAGCTGTAAACCCTCGACGACCAAGACCGACTCCCGACTTCGCACCTCCTGGATTTGAAGATGAATATGAGTTGCAGAGACCAGGTCAGGTGTTCCCTGGTGGTCCAATCCAGCCCTTCGGTAACATTGGAGATAGAGATCTGTATCCACCTGGACTTGGACCTCATGATCCACTGCGGATGGGTCCAGGTGGCTTTAGAGGTGGTGGAGGTATGCATCCTACATTTGATGATCCATTGTTCCAAGGACAAGGTGGACAAGGAGGTTACAACCCAATGGCGCCTCCAGGTGCAAGATATGACCCCGTAGGACCTGGTGATGGACCGCGAGAAATGAGGGGAGGCCCGAGATTTCCAGGTGGTCGTAGTGGGGGGGGTTTTGGAGCACCGCCCAATCCATTTGGTGGTTTTGGTGGAGGGGATTTTATTTAATGCTGAGAATGGTGGTTGCCAGCACCACGGAATTCCTCAGAATGACTTGATTGAGCACAACCAGACCAAGAGTGCGCGTACTGCGCTAGGTCTGTATCGCTGATAGCACCATTTTCCTTCATGGTATTGGTTTGTGAATACAATTATTCTTCAAACAGTGGAATGCCTCCTTAATAATCTTTATGCGCCACATGTGGCGTAGCTGCATTCCACCTTCGAGGCTTGGCTCGACTGATTGCTTGGGCGTCATTGTCTGCGCAAAGGCTTCGAGTGGTCAATACCGACAACAACAAGTAGACTAAATCTCCTGCCAGAAAGACCCGCTACCTGTTCAGATCTCTGGCTTTCACTGTCGACTGCAACATACGATACGCCAACTTCCTTGTAGCGACATTCCAACTCGAAAACCCAAACGACCGCATTTTGTCCCCGTGCCGTCTCCAGTAACCAGATTGCATAACCTCCTACGCGCTTGTACCTTACGTACACATACATCTTACTCTTACACCAGAGTCCAACATGGACTCGAAAATGGATGTCGATGTTGGAAAGCCCGCTCAGCCTCATGGACTATCCCCAGTATCCGACCCACAATCCATACCTACCTTGGACGGCTGGATTGAAAGTTTGATGACTTGTAAACAATTGGCAGAAAGCGATGTTTTGAGATTATGCGATAGAGTATGGCATCTTCTTATCGCGTACATGAGCAGATCAGCTTACAAGAGCAGGCACGAGAAGTATTACAAGATGAGTCAAACGTTCAGCCAGTGGTATGCATACACGAAAGAGCTGTGATAAGTCTCGAAGCTGACTAGAGCTACAGAAATGTCCGGTCACAGTCTGTGGTGACATTCACGGTCAATTCCATGATCTTATGGAGCTCTTCAGAATTGGTGGCCCTAATCCAGACACAAACTATCTCTTCATGGGTTTGTTACAGCTATCGCACCGATGTGTGCACCCATACTGACTTGCGATTGCAGGCGACTATGTTGACCGTGGTTACTACTCGGTCGAAACCGTCACCCTCCTCGTAGCTCTGAAGATCCGATACCCACAAAGAATCACTATCCTTCGGGGCAACCACGAATCCCGTCAGATCACCCAAGTTTACGGCTTCTACGATGAATGTCTCCGAAAATACGGGAACGCCAATGTATGGAAGTACTTTACTGACCTCTTCGATTACCTACCTCTTACAGCTCTGATCGACAACCAAATTTTCTGCTTGCATGGCGGTCTTTCTCCTTCGATCGATACCCTTGACAACATCCGCTCTCTCGATCGAATTCAAGAAGTTCCACACGAAGGACCCATGTGTGACTTGCTATGGTCTGATCCTGATGATCGATGTGGTTGGGGTATAAGTCCAAGAGGAGCAGGATATACATTCGGACAAGATATCTCGGAAGCTTTCAATCATAATAATGGTTTGACACTGGTAGCGCGTGCACATCAATTGGTGATGGAGGGATACAATTGGAGCCAGGATAGAAATGTGGTAACCATATTCAGTGCACCAAACTATTGCTACAGATGTGGTAACCAGGCAGCCATTATGGAGATTGACGAGCATTTGAAGTATACTTTGTAAGTTACAACGGCAAAACTCCTTGGTGGGGAGTGAGAAGCTAACATCTGAACAGCCTACAATTCGACCCATGTCCACGAGCAGGCGAACCAATGGTGAGCAGGAGAACACCAGACTACTTCTTGTAATCGACCTGCCCATCAAAAAGCAAGCGAAATAGAGAAAGCAAGCGAATAAGCATACTATACCACCTGCATTTCCTGAAAAGAAAAAAACACGGGCAGCCTCGTGTTAAAGATGAATGCAAAATGCTCCAAGAACAATGATTAAGACATGTTGTTGCAAGAGGAGCAAGCATGAAACCATACCCAACCCTTACGCCGCTTCAAAACTAGAAAACCGGCATGGTCAGACAATCACAGCGAGCGCGCAGGTAGACAAAAGAAAGCATGAAAGCATTAATGATCCAATTCTACCACTATCATCCAATTGTTTGAAGAAGCTTACCCAGCGCGCCCAAAATCACGAGTACAAGTTCATATTTGAGTTACTGATTCCGTTCATGCTTCATTCCATCTCCTCTCCTGTCCTGTTTGAGATTCTTAACATCAAGTCAGCGATAGACACGATGCCTCATCTCGTATTCCAAAAATGGCTGTAGATTTTCCAGGCTCAGCAGTCAACTTGTCCTACCTACCACTCACCGTGATATCATACACCTTACATGCTACACCATGACATCAAACCTGAACTACCTCCTTCGTTTCTCTACTCCTTGCTCCCCTGTCTTCTCTAGTTTCTCCAAACGAAAGGGTAGTTGTAGGTAGGTGTTTTCACATCGAACTATGCTACGATGAGCAGAAATCGTCACATCCTCACGTTCAGCTGAAGAAAAAAACGACGACAACGCGAAAGCTCAACATCTCCATGGATTGGATTGAGTTGAGACTGACTGGGCTGGTCCGGACTAGAATAGATTCGTGCTCCGTCGTGTCGTGTTGTCATTTAATACTGGAAGATGTGAAATTACACTCGATGCTCGTGGAGATCTCTCATAAGCAGAGGCAACGTGAATGCTTCAGAGCAGGTCAAGGGCAGTGGTTGTTTCTGGACGGATCTGGCGTGTTCGTCGTGCCGCGTATCATTCATTTAGTGAACGTCAAAATGGATGACATGAACTTGGCAGGGATGATGCTGATCTTGGCATTTCAGTTAAAGCGTTTCTGTGGTTGCTCGAGGTGGATTTGGAGGTGCTGTGGTCTGCGGACTTCCAGTTGCGATATGAAGTGGGGTGGTTAGGCGGGAGGAGTCAAGGTATGAGAAGTGAGAACGGGAAGAGGCTGAATGTACTGAGAGTATAGAGGGGGCCTACAGTGGGTGTGGTGTGGGACAGGATGGTATGCTATTCCAACAAGGATTACTGTGTATATGATGGGAGGAAGGAAAAGAAGGGCCTTGGCTAGGCCTAAACAGATGTATGGTGGACAGTGTGGTTTCGATCGGTCCACGCCATGACTCGTGACCTTCATTCTGTATCGTGCCGATACTGTCGTGGCCCCGTACAGAAAGCATATGCTAAGTGCAGGTGTATCGAAGTCCGAGTATAGTATCTATCTCATTCTTTCAACGCCATAGTCTATCGGAGCCCTATCAAAATTGATAACGGTTTCGAGATGACGTGCCCTCATCACCACTCACCCCATCGACGACCCTACGTCTGACCGCGTGGCACTCTCGCATCCGCTCCATTTTGCTCCGTATTAACCTCCCTCATTCCCGGTGGCGTCCGCATCATCACGCCTTCTCCTCTTCCAACACTGTGTCCCCCACCATAAAACTGTCCGGGACTGAAACTTTGACCCCGTACATTTTCCCCTCTGGCGATAGCTGCTGCTGCCTGGGGGCTCAATATTTGGCCTTGCTGTGAAGGTCCTCTGGACATGGTCTGTGCACCACGTTGTGGACTGATTGTTTGCTGTGAAGTTGCTCTTCCTGATTGAAGCTGAGGGGGAGATGACAACGTGATACCCGGCATTTGAATGTCGCCTTCGCTTTCGTCTGTCGCGTCATGGTCGAGTTTTGATAACAAGCTCATGGAAGTTGGATCGTTGAATGTGCCAGTTTCGTGAATGAAGTTAAAGACTTCGGCAAGATGGTGGAGAAGCATTTGATTTAGAATGGTCTGTGCAAGGTCATCAGTATTGGTCTCGAAGCCGAGAAGTCTTCATTGAATGGACGTTGGCATGGAAATAGTTGAGGATATGTATGCGTGATGGAACGCACACAGTGAGGAGATCAGGATGCCTCAAGAGGAGTATGTGGAAGGGAAGGACAGTATTTGCCCAAGTTTGGCGAGGTGTAAGATGTTTCCCGAAAGCAGAACTGACTTACCTCATCACTCTGTATCAGCTTTCCATATCTTTTGCTGACCTTCTCAGGTTTTTGCCAGACATGGTGATCTTTTGCCACAAAGATCTTCGAGTGCTCCTTATACCACGAACTGACCCAAGCATTATTTGGATTGCTGATGGGTCTTATAGAGCTTTGACAGATAAATGCAATAACACCGCTCAGCCGATGATACACATTATCATGGTCGCTTAAAAGTTTGGCCACCGCATGGAAAGCATTGCCAGCTCCAAGAAGCCATATTCCGCCGTCAAAGTCATATGGTTCGATGTAGTTCTCCCACAGGTATTCTGCAAGTTTGCCTGCTTCTTGTCGGGCAATATCCGTTGTCTGAGAGTTGTAGTCGACAGAAGTGTTGTAGTACGAACGATTCTCGTCAATGTTACGGTCGTTGGTGATTGTGATGTGTTCGGGAATATTAACGTCAATAACACCAATGCCCTGTTTTGCAGCTGTTTCGATGTAGGCCTGTGCGGAATCAAGCTAGACAGTAAGTCAATGAGTTTCAATTCACGTACGTAGAGACAGATAAAAGCAGTAAGGAAAGGTAGCGCTTACCATCCACGAATCATGTGGCTTTTGCTGGACAGTCTGCGGATTCTGGTTCGAGATGATATCTGGTGGGTCATGGAAGAAAACTATGAGATGCTTTTTGTTCTCGTAGCCCAAGGTGGCCAAGACTTGTTTGTTGAAGGATTTGGAGATCTTTTCGCGGTAGATGTACAGTTCCGTCAACTTGTACCTATCATAAAGGTGTTGAGCTTGGTAAGCACGGATAATGTCATGAAGTCGTTCACCACCAAATATACCGTTGACAGGGGCTTTGGGATACATGCATCTCCAGTATCTTGATTGTATCTTTTTCACCTCGTCGATAACCTTGATCGCTGATGGCGTTGCGCTTGTTGCTTCGAGTCTGTCTGGTGGTTCGCCCATAAGTGTGCGGGTCACAGCAAGGGCTGAGCGAGAGATAGCACGGAAGTTGTAGCCACCTTCTAGACAGACAGCAACCTTTCCTCCGGCTAGCGACATGAGCATGTGGGTCATATGGGCGTAGCAAGGAGGTGTAACATTGCAACCACCAAGCTCATCGCCAGCTGCTGCATCAAAGCCTGCGGATACAACAACAAAGTCGGGGTTGAATGTATTGGCAATAGGCATGACCACATGTTGGAATGCATACATGTAATCCCCATCTCCCATACCTTTACTCTCCCAAGGGATGTTGACGTTGTAACCTTCGCCAGCTCCAGCACCACATCGATCCATGCCACCTTCTGGTCCTGACGGATAGAACTTGCCACCCTGATGAACATGCAGTGAAATGTATAGGATGTTTGGATCTTCGTAGAAGGCCTTTTGACAGCCGTTGCCGTGGTGAACATCCCAGTCAAGAATCAGTACTTTCCTGCATGCTTGACCAAATAGTTGCTGGCAAACGCGAGAGGCGACGCATGTATTGTTGAAGAGACAGAACCCCATAGTTTGGTGAACTTCAGCATGATGTCCCGGAGGTCTGATCACTGCAATGGCGTTCTTGACTCTCCTTTCCATCACAGCTTTGCATGTTTCGATGGCACCACCAGCAGATAACTTTCCTGAGTAGTACGACAGCCTGTTGAAGTAGATAGAGTCCATCATTGGTGATTCGGAAAGGTCTATCAAGTCATCATTTGACATGTCTTTGAATGTCAGTACAGATCCAGAAACATGACGGGACAAAGCTTACCTGCTGTACGCCTCACAAAATCGTAATGTTCTGCCGTATGAACGAGCTCGATTTCTTCCCTGGTTGCTTCCCGCGCATCGATCCGTAGGAGGGGTTGATCAACCATGAGCGAGTAGCCTTTCGCAACCACCAGGCCTGCCTCACAGAGTTCCTTGAAGATGTAATAGATTCGTCGGGGATCTTCAGGGTGAACAGCTTCAGCGGAGAGTGCAGATACCTCGGCGTGATACCTCATCCGTTCATCGTAACACAAACCGGTAGGTAGTTGGCGAATAGGTAATCCTTGTGGTATATGATGGTTGTCGTCGATTGAGGATTCGTCAGTGCTATCATAGTCCTCCATTTCGTCCTCAGATCCCGTCTCGACTTTGAGATCTTCAACATTGAGAGGGACATTGCCAGGATCAACCATATTCACATCAGACGTATCCATCTTGCAGCCAGGTTGTGCTCCACCTCCAACACTGATTGTCGTCAAACAACGATTACAGAGTTGCAAAGAGTGCAAACATGATCGCGTTCATAGCACGTCCTACGAACCTATCAGACCAAGAAGTGACATGAAGTGGGCATGCGAGATTAGCTTAACAACTTTGTGAAAGATTATACGTGGAAGGGCACAACAATGTATATCAAGGAAGGACTCGTGCAGGAGTAGCAAGGAAGTCACGCTAACAAACGTGCCAAGACATTCCCCAAGCCTTGTCCCGTCCAGTGATACCAAGGCAGGACATAAAGGGGTTTATGCGTGCTCAATCAATGTTGCCGCTCTGTTATAGTGCTTTTGAGTACTGCTCGCGAAACTTGACCTTTCATAGCTTCATAATCAGTGTCATTAGTACTACGGTTTCCCTTATTTGAATGACTAAGATAAATTCTCTCTAGTAACATCATTCTGCGATAGTCATCATAGGTTTTGTCGCATTGCATAAATCGTTTCGTACAAGCTCGCAGCGACTTTGAACTCGAGCCTCACGATAGATTAATGGAAACAACTTCAACGATGAAACGCGGGATGTGGTTTGAACACGTCTGCCAACAATGCTTAGAGCTTATTCATATTTATGTGCTAACGACGCACCTTCAGGAGTGACTGTCAGTCTATGTACTAAGCTAATGTTACCTCCTCATGGCTTGTTTCGATACGCTTTTGAAAAGTATAGAGTGCTTACGAAGCTGAGTTGTCACCAGTACATTCCTCTGAGACAGAGATATCTACTCCCTAGGAAGCATTTCCATCAACCTTGGCGATGTATGCTGTTGAGCGGTTAGTTAAAGAACCACCAGACACAGGATTGATGACTTACCAAGGAGATCAAGCACACGTCGAGAGTAACCCCATTCGTTGTCATACCAGGAAACGAGCTTGACGAAGTGGTCGTTGAGAGCGATACCGGCCTTGGCGTCGAAAATGGAAGAGTGGGTATCACCAATGAGATCAGTAGAGACAATCTCGTCCTCGGTGTAGGCGAGGATACCTAGGAACGGTTAATCAAAGCACATTTGAGCATAGAACGATCATACCCTTGAGCTTGCCTTCTGAAGCCTCCTTGATGGCGGCCTTGATATCGTCGTAAGAGGCTGGCTTCTCGAGAACACAAGTAAGATCGACAACAGAGACGTTGGAAGTAGGGACACGCATGGACATGCCTGTAAGCTTGCCGTTCAACGATGGGATAACCTTTCCGACTGCCTTAGCAGCACCTGTGCTGGATGGGATGATGTTCTGGGCAGCAGTTCGTCCACCTCGCCAATCCTTGGCAGATGGGCCGTCAACGGTCTTCTGAGTTGCAGTGTACGAGTGGATTGTGGTCATCAAACCTTCCTTCATGCCGTACTTGTCGTTGATAACCTTGGCAAGTGGAGCCAAGCAGTTGGTTGTGCAAGAGGCGTTCGAGATGACTGGAATATCAGACTTGTAGTCCTCGTTGTTGACACCCATAACAAACATCGGAGCATCCCCAGATGGTGCACTAATAACAACTTTCTTCGCGCCGCCTTTGAGGTGAGCAGATGCCTTCTCGGTAGAAGTGAAAACGCCAGTAGACTCGACGATGTATGTGGCTCCGGTCTCCGACCATGGGATCTCGGCGGGATCTCTCTTCATGTAGAACTTGACCTCCTTGCCGTTGACGACGAGACCATCCTCCTTAACCTCGATGGTGCCTTTAAACCTGCCGTGCGTTGAATCATACTGCAACATGTATGCCTGCGATGTGTTAGACCTTCAGGATGTTGCATAATGACTCTCCGAGCTCTTACAGCATATTTTGGCTCGATGAAAGGGTCGTTGACAGCCACGACGTGGACTTCATCGTGCTCGACACTATCAGAACACATCAGCTCGATACCTCCGACATGGACCTGGTCAGCACGAACGCATTTCGGAAGACCTGCGAACTAGTTAGCTGAGCTGGAATCCTTGAGACACCTCTGGTCTTACAATTCGACCAATACGACCGAAGCCGTTGATTCCCACTGAGATAGGCATGTTGAACGAGATTGAGTCTGATGTTTGTAAGGATTCTAAAGAAGTGGACTTGTTAGAGAAGCGAGTTCAAAAAATGCGTGTGAATAATCGAAGTAGTGAACGTTTCATCGATGAGCTTCCCCCACTTATTGTTTTGGTTGAGAAGAGTAATAAACTAGTAGTGGTGCACCCCTCCAACGTCATCTGCTTGGCAAGGCAACACTTACTTCTGAGGGACTTTTGGGGAACACAGATTTCGATGATTGAGATTGAAGCGAAAAGAGGAATGCGGAAGATCTGCGACTTTTTATCTTCACGAAAGTGACAAGACAGCTACCCGATCAAATTGTTCCTGAGCAAAGTTAATAGCGTGTATACTATAAGCATTCCGTGCTAGGTTAACTGCCTCTTTCATTCATCCAATCGCTACCGGTCACAAACCGTGACACGATCCGAAGAGTAGTGTCTCACAGAAATTTGACCGGATTTTTGTCCATTCTATAACGGAATATCAATGATCCAGTGTTGAAGCCGCGTTCCCGTCCGATAAAGGAGACAAATACGTAACGCCATTTGTAGAATTCCTTAGTATTGTTATTCATAACAGATGGAGTTTGAAGGGCTGGTCCTCACGTCTGTCGCAACTAGGGAACTTTCCAAGCGGGACCTCGGGGAAACACGGAGACGCAGCATTTCACAATTCCACACCATGTCGGGGAGATGTGGGTTGTGTCCATTTGTACTACAGAATTTCCTGCTCTAAAAAGGTTCAAGCAGCCCAGCAAGAACACTATCACTCCTCTTTCGCACCTCCTCGTCCTGCGCGCTCAGCAGCTTCGATGGAAGCCTTATCAGTCTTGGTAGAGTCACTCGCGCCACCCAACATATTCATGAAGCCCCCGCCGGTTTTCCAAGGTCGCTTCAGCTCGCCTGCGGCAGGATGACCCAAGATGTGCACCTTTGTCAAGTTGCTTTCGTAGAGAGATTTCAGAGGCATAATACTTTGAAGGAGGAGCGGGTTCGTGTACTTCAAGTAGAGATGCATGAATCCCATCATCGCAACTCCCGTAAGCTGTGCCTTGTACGCTGACTGTAGTTGCTGGTTGTCGTATTCCATGACCGTCGTCGTTACGAGCTTGGGTTCTTCGGTCGAGCCTGGGGATGCCGCCTCAATATACTTGAGTGTTGTGAGATCTAGGCACATTAGACTCGCGAGGACAACAGGATCGAGACAGACTTGCCCTTCTTTGATTTGATTTGAGTCCCAATGTAGAAGTAGATGCCAAATATCAGAAGATTCGACACGATATACGCCACTCTCACTGCGAGAAGCACGCTCGGGTCTTCAAAGGGTATGTACTTGCTACCTTGCATCGACGCAAGTACCAACACCAAATTAGTAACGGCAGGATTCATGGTGGCGGCGGAGGAGGGTATGTTGATGGTGTGATTGTGTGGTGTGTTGCGTGCAAGACCTTGAGAGATGAAAACACGTCGCAGAACATATTCAAGATGCCAAGCCATGGTTACATCATTTCACAGCTAGTCTCAATAAGGAAAGGTGTCGGATGATCATAGCACCAACGACTGCTCAGGTACCATTGATCACGACGTTGCTTTATTCCAGACTACAAACATATAGTACAACATTCTAGTTGAAGAAGATCGCATCAACTAAGATGTTCCTAGACGGTAGGCCAACAACTTGACTGGTAAGACGACGACCTTGATTGGATCTTTCGAAGAGAAGAGGCTACAAAAGAACCGTTAAACATATGTGGTCCACATCACTCGAGTTTCTCTTCACCATGCAGTGCTTAACATCCTCTAGACAAGCTATTCCTACAACCAATCCGGACACTTAGTAATGAGCCGACTCCAAGTTTGTCAACACCTTTGCGTCGTCCTGCCCGTTGTTCGGCTGAGTTATGTACACCCTCATCCGGGCGTGTACTATACCTACCTATCTTTCAGTCCTTTTGCGGTCAGAGCGCATAACACGAACATGCGTGGGCTGTACTCGTGGCTGTGGAAGTCTTTCAGACGTCAGTGTCGATATGATAACGTCCTTCATGCCCGCCATCGAATGTCAATCGACTTCAGCTACAGCAGAACAGCATGACGAGATTACAAACCACGCTCCTGTGTTGTCAAGCTGCCGTTGCCAACTACATTGCCGCCATTCCTGCTGCCTGTCTTGCACGTGGGCGCTCGCTTTCTACTATTCAGTGAACTTGTTGGAAACACTTGGTCCCCTATTTGACTGTTTTCAAGGATGGAGGGCTCCTGGCTACAGTCAGTAACGGATGACATTCATCCTACAATTCAATGTGTATTGAGGTACAACATAGTAGAATTAGCTCGGTAAGAACCTGAACCAGCAGTCGATAATACAGTCGCATAGCGATATCTGGAGGGCACCGACTGATACAGGAAATCATCATGCAAACCTCGGTCATGGTTATCAATCTCTTGCAGCCGATCTCGACATGTTTTCGTGCTCTTCAGGCCACTGACATAGTCACGGTCTGAGTTAAAAGCGAACTGAGTTCAAAATCAAAGTTCAAAGCACAGCACCAGCATCAGCAACAAACACCAATTCCCATTCAAAGTCCTAGCAAAAAGGACCTTTCTTTTATCTTTTTTCGAGATGGCTGCCAACGGACAAGTTATCTTTGCCTACACCGGGAGAGATTCCTCCTCCTTTAACGGATGCCGTAATTGGTCTCATGATAGCTCTGCTCTAGGTTCTCTCCAGACCCTGATATCAAACACCAACGGTACAAGTAGCATGTTATATGGCAATCGCACCGTCACGCTGATGCATATTCTAGAGAAGATGGAATTGGCTCTGCTAGGTATGTAAGCAAAGTGCTTGATACGTGATGAGTAGTTCATGCTCAGGAAGAAGCAGTCACGTTAATGCCAATACTTTGGCAGGTGCCCTTCCGACAAGTAGCTCATAACAATCGTCCTCTGCAGAAAAAATCTTTTCATTTCCTTCACCAACCACAACCTCTTCTGAAAACAAATCGTCTTTCATCAATAAAATCTAGAACCTAGTGCACTCAGCTACCCTTTCAATCTTCTCGTCAATACAAATTCCCAAAGAAAGCCTCCACGCTGCCTGAGTCAATGCCGCCCGCGTAAGAACATATTATATGGTGCTGAGATGACCGACAACTAACAATGATGATAGCCACACCGCCGCGAACACCGCTGCCGCCGCAATGGCACGCTCCAGTAAGCATTATCCTTCCCCTTTACCTGTGCTGCCTCGCCAAGTTTTCCTATTGCCACAGTATCCTACATAGTCGATGTCTGCTCTGCGAAACACAAGCCTTTCACAAGGAGACCTTAGAGTCGTTCGATTACCCGGTTTCCGGGCAACACATTTCAACTGTCGAAAAGCTGCATGTATTGTCATGCCATGCCGGATGTCTGCAAAAGCTGCTCAAGGCTGCATATTACAAGCTGTGTCCACATATCTCGGCAATCAACTCTCCTTGTCGTATTTGTGCTGGAAAATCATGATGCCCTCCACAAAGCACCATTCGCAGCTATCATCGTGCCTGAAACCATGCTAATAGGTCGACAGGAACCCGTCGTCGTCGTCGTCGCCAACGTCGCCAACATCGCCAAGCCGCTGCTGCCGCTGGCTTCGACGAGCGCATAGCCGACATCTCCGCCGGGGCCCTTGTGCACGGTGTCGGCGTTGTCGGTGTGTTGATGCGGGTAAGCATATACATCAGAACCTGTCAAAAAACTTCATGGAGCGCTCTCAGCTCGTGGGGAACCTATCTTTGTTGCTAAAAACCCAAGATACAAAGCACAACCCACATTGTCTTTGCTGCTCAGGCAAGCCGAAGAAATCCGTGCCAACGTACGATAGGAAGGTATAAGCCTCGCCGCCATGATCGCTGCCGCTGCCGCCATTGCTGCCGCTACTGCGCCTCCTCCTGCGAGGCATGCTTAAAAGTCTTCAACAGAAACACAACTTCCAACTGTCAGATGCAGAAATGGAGACTTTCGTCGGCATGGAGCTCGACAGAGTCACTGTTAAGCTCGCACAAAAGGCTATCGAATGCCCAGGTTTCACCCCACAACTCGAATGGCTTAAGAGCCAGAATTACCCCATGTTTGTTGTCAGCACTTCAGCCAAGTCTCGAGTTGTTGCTTCCCTTGAGAAGTGCAACCTTGACCGATTGTTTCCCAAAGAGCATGTCTACTTTGCTGCTACCTCTCTCAAACCACCATCGAGCTAGTTCAAAAGTTTTGATTTCATTTAGCTTAATATAATTCTTCGCGGGGGTGCGCTCTGAAACTCTTTCAAATGTAAATTGTTGTAGGCGTTTCAAAATATCTACTAGCAGAGCCGATAGTAACGAGCTTAGACTAAAGCCATGTCGTGAAGAATCGTGTATCGCCTTGGACCTGACGACCCTTGAGTTTCGGAATTTCTTCCTTGATAAATCCTTCACCGAGGAGGACTCCAAATACAGCACGACCATTCTGTTGCACATCTGTAGTTCATTATAGAAGGTTGGTGCTCAAACTAGAGTGACTATGCGGTAACGTGTACCGCCTTGAGTGCAGTATTGCTTACAAAACACCAGGACTTTAGGTGACCCTTACAAATCGTCAACTATTCTTCACCTCTGCTTCAAACTTAGGATGTACTACTATTGGATACCTTGGCTGTATCTTTTCGAATTGGTCGCTGTATGCTGTTTCCTCATTCGTATCTACTCTCGCTGCTAAGCAGTACATATCCGCCATACCATTGTCCGAACCATCCTGATTAACGTTCCATCAGACATATTCTGTTCCAGAACATATCCTCCTATCTCCATTGGCGGAGTCCTGCCATGTCACCTCTCAAAGTCCTCTAACACTAACCTTCAAATAGAGTTCTTTCTTCCTCCTTCCCTTTGCTTCTCTATGGAAGCTTCCAGCTCTGCTCCTGAGATTTCCTTGTCTGACCTTTTCGACCTTCAAACTTCTCCTAGGTTGCAGGCAGCTTTCCGTAATTAGTCTCCTCGAAGGTTCTCCAAACCTCGTGTAGGCTATACCAGTTCGATGAAATGTTATCTTTTTCAATGGACAGTTCTCTCCATCTGATCCCCGCTCCGCAAGCTTTCAAGAATTTGCGCAGGATAGAGAGCCCTTATAGTCCTGCATCTCCGCATTCAAGCGTGCGTACGATTCGAGTGTCCGCTCTTGTCATAATGTCACGAGTTGTAGCGTTGCAACCACTGTTGTTGAATTTTCATGTTTCAAGGTACTGTTGTGTTTGGTCTCTTATGTTAATAGTGACTACCACCACCCGGATTGGTACTCTTGATGGATCGGTGTTGATGCAAGCTCTTGTAGACAGGTGAGATGTATTTTTTAGATAGAACAGGAGGTCTAAGAACCGTACCAGGGTATATCAATGAAATACTTCGAGTATAGGCCGTAGAAGAGTTAGGATAGTCTTCCTTTTCCAAGGGCTGAACGACTGTGGATTTGGGTGAAGGTACCTTGGTTGATATGCTGATGGCTGTTCGGACAGTGAGGCGTCGAGCAGTAGATCACAGTTTCGGTATGTGGGTATATTCTGAATTGGAATACCTACTTTCTTTGCATCCTTGAGGTCGATGAACCATACCTACCACGGTTAACAAGAAGCAGTGGCTGTAGGTCTTCCGCGTACCTTTTTGATAATCTGCGTAAGCCACAAAGCAATATTCTCTTGCTGCGACTGGGTTTCGGCTGCTCATCAGGCTTCCGCTGCCAATCCTTGATAAGCAGACAGTACGAGGGATACGTCTTCGTCGGATCGAATTTGTGTATCGCCCCTGAATCTTTTCTGCGCCACAGTTATTCCGGTACTTTGTGTTTCATTTGCAAAAAGAAATGTACACATGGTTTTTGGGATTCGTGTAGAGTCATAATATGTTGCGCACTCTCTATAGATGTTATGATGGTATTTCTATAGAATGAAGGTTTTACAGGAGTGTCGTGATTGTCCCTGTAGAGATGTGATATGCTTGTTGTACCTGAGTTTTTCCTTCCTTCCTATTGTAGGCTCTCTGACTGGTGTGGCGGGTCTGACTGGTCTGACCAGGTTGGTAGGTGCATGTTGTATCCGGTGTGTACGGTATATACGGTATATACGGTGTATGTGGTGTATGTGGTGTATGTGGTGTATGTGGTGTATGTGGTGTATGTGGTGTATGTGGTGTATGTGGTGTATGTGGTGTATGTGGTGTATGTACAGTAGTGTGTATCTCGTTCATTATGATTGTTTGTTCATTTTGGTCTCTTCCTTTTTCTGACTTCTTCTCCCTTCATCTTTCGCGTTCCCTAATCTTTTGTCCACTTTGTCTTTCTTTTACTCTTCTACGAACTCGTCCCCAATGTTGCTTTTCCTTTTCTAACGATCCGTCTCTGTTTGATTCTTTTTCCTTTACCCCATTCTCCCTACCTGCACTGGCGAGAGCCGAAACACATGCATCTACATCCACGACATCGCACCCAACTGTCGCTCAATCAACAAGCAAGCGATGCTCAAAGATCCAAGTCACCAATTCCGCAGCACTCAACTCTGTACCATCGTCGCAAATCAAGCTGCAAAACCAACATCAACTTTGACGGAAGAGGATTACTGCGCTTGGGGTCACGATTTCGAGGGCGCGAGATTAGAGAGTGTATGGCGGTACTGGGAGCACAAGGCTCAAGCACGACGACGGGGTAGCGAGGGTGTCATCAAGACTGATCGGGTCGGTAGGCCGGTATTCAAGCCCCAGAGGCCAGATATCGAGTCGCTTGCTTATGTGCAGAAGGCGAAGGTGGTAACAGATGCAAAGAGTCCTCAGACAGGTATTGATGCACCGCGCTACGTGGGTCGCACGTTCCACGGCCACCTGATCCGTCTCAGTTTCGAGGTCGGCGAGATGTGGCATGATGGAAATTACTACACGTTCTCGGACCTGGACTTGAAGAAACACAACCCTTTGGATAGTGAATTAGCATGTGAAGATGGGGAGAAGGAGGAGCATGGTGCAGGTCAACTACAACAACAAGGCATCGGTTCGGATCCAGATTCTGGGTATGCTACTGATTGGTTCTGTTAAGGCAAGGAAACGGAAAGAGGTGATAATCTCAACTCGGAATTTCGCATGGTGAATTTTTGAAGGTTATGGGAAAAACAAGGCGTGGTTCTACCGGAGTTGGGATAGGCGGTCTACTTTTGCTCTTGCTTTTGACTTGGTGTTTGTGGGTATGGTCAGCTCGACTGCCCGTCTGAACGACTGACTGGCCTAGTGGCTTGTAATTCAAGACATGCTTACCGAATTGGAACCGATTTGAAATTGTTCTATCCCGTGCTATATCGTTTTCCATGTTGATTGGCAGCCGTCTATCCCACATCAACCAGACTTCCAGCGTCCTCCATCACCATATATCCCTACGATGTACACTCGAAGGAAATACGTAGTTACATGATTGAGCGGCTAGTCTTAACATGGAAAGGTGTCTGCTTATCATGGCGCAAGGAGTCCACCCGAGGCATCCAAACGTTGCTTCATTCTACGTTATATACAGTGCATCATCCTAGCTGGAGCCAATGGTATCGAATGGAATATTCTCAGATGGTTAACTGGTACTTCGAGTGGCAACATGATCCTGATTCGATGTATTGAAGAGAGAAGGAGGCTACTAGAGAGTTACTCATGTCAGTTCATTCCTCGAAGATACTCTTCACACTTCACGTATCATAACCTGCAACTCTTATACTAAATCGTACTATACAGTACCCCACCAATGTGGCCAATGCCGCAGTGAGTACTTTCTCATCTCACTTATCCATTTTCTCATGGAATCTAACATTGAGCAGAATCTTCTTCATCCTTTCCTTGGCCGCGCCGCAACCATGCCCATTCACCTCTCTACTAGCCCGCCCGCGAGCGTAAATCTACGAGCGTTAACGCCGACAAGGACGCCACAGTGCTGGACGCATTCTTCTCCTCTCCGTCCCCTTTCCCCTTGGCCAGCCAAGCCACCGGCCCTGACACCCTCTCCACCATTAGTGGATGGTGTGAGACTGTTCCCATTCTGTTACGCCTCGCCCTGTTGCCAACAATGCCAAAGACGACGCTACTATTGAGTAGCAGCAGCCCCACCCCGGGGCGCCATCCGCCATTACCACAGTTCCTGCCACCATGGTGGCTTCACTAAGTGAAGCAAAACTTGTCTGTACACTCTCTTCTTTCTCTCTGTTCTGTCTCACTTGACTCTCTAATCTTTCTTTAATATCTTTCTGATCCCTCTCTAATCCCTCTCTTTTCACTCTCTGTCCTGTACCTGCCTCGTGTCAAGGCATGATATAGGTAGAAATAGCTTGCCAGGAAGGTGTCAGCACATGAGAAGGTGGACACGTTATGACGACTTAGAGGGCACTGTCTAACATAGGCAGGTACGATGAAAATCCCGGTCGCGGCTACTACTTAATCTTTCACAGCGACCTCGACACGTGTTCGTGCTCTTCAGGACACAGACATACCTAGTCACAGTCTGAATTGAAAGCTAACAAAGTTCCAATTCAGGATCCAAAGCACCAGCCAACCGAAAAAAAATGGTTCAATCTTCGAGTCAGTTCTGTTCCAAGTCTCGATCCAAGATGATTCTTTCTTCTTCCGAAAGTCTAGGCTGTATAGCTACCACCAACCCTGCTACAAAAGGAGATCTACTAACAAGTTGTACGGATCCATTTCCGCGCCGCTAACCCTCCCGAAGCAGCCAATTTCGCCGTATATATCTTCGAGACTTGCTTACCTCTTTCTATATGAAAACTAACTTCAAGCAGGAATTACCTCTCCTTGGCCGTGCCGCCACCCTCACTGGCGGCCCCCGACGAGCCGCTAGTGTCGCCAGCGAAGCGACAATGCTCGACATCGCTTTCCGCGCCCCCACCCCTCCGAGCCTTGCCCGGCTAGGCGGTTGCGGTGAGGGCTCGGGCGGCTGTGGCGGAGGGCACCACGGCGGTGCGGTGGTTGCTGGCGCGGCGCGGCGCGGTGGGGGGCGGAGATTGTTTGCTCCATTTCGAGGAGCGACATCGCGGCCGACGATGGATGCACCAGCACGCGATGGACACGCACCAACGTGATGTCTAAGAAGGCCACAACTAAAGTAAATATCGGATCGTCCTTTTTTCAATATTGACAGTGTGGCCAACATGGTCACCACAGAAACTAGTGTCCCACTCGCCCCCAATCACGACCCGTAGGGCGTGACGATACACCTTGAAGTGGTGCAAACGACAAGAGAAACCACCCAACCGCCCCAATTGGTGTGCCTTGAGCAACCGAATCGCTCCTGTTGCCGCCCCCAATGCCACCCAGAGTCTGGTGGTCAACGCTACACATGTAGCATCCGTTCCTGCCTCCGGTCTGGCTCATGGAGCCGCCGTGTTCGGAACTCTCCTCACAGTAAGTACACACTAACCTTATTCATGACCTCCTCAGCACGCCCCGAGATCAACGTACCTAAGCATGAGCATGTACTAACGTGTGGAAGGGGAGGTACTAGGAAGAGAGAGAAAGGTGAAAGTAAAGTGAAAGTAAAGAGAGAATAAACAGAGAATAAACAAAAGATAAAAAGAGAGAAAACAGAAAGGAAAAATGGAAAAGGGAAGAAGATAAAAACCAAGTCCATACAGGTTATTACTGTACGAGACACAGCTGATTCGAGAATGAGTTTGCAGAGGTTCAAGATAAGAACCAGTGAAAGTCGAACAGGCCAATGCAAGAGAGAAAGCATTACCGATAAGCAGTCAGAATAGAAAGGAAGACAACGAGGAGCCAGTGGCTTCGGAACGAGGTAGAAAGTTGTCATTGGGTCAGAACGAATGCGAGCTACATTATGACAAGAGAGAAACAGATGATACGACTGGGTCTGATCGCGTCTTCGTTGTTGTCGCTCTCGAATCAGCTACATGCAGAACAGGTAATAGTGTTTGTATTTCTTAGGTTTGAACTACTGTACCTGGCCGGCGGTTCGCACATGGTGTCCTCCCAAAGGTTCGTTCTAAAGCCTTTGTCAAAAAGAAAACCGCAATATCTTGGAAGAGAAGAATGCCACCAAGCACAAGAGCATGGCTGATGCGGGTACTAGATACGTATATACGTTGTATTTATTCGAGATCGGTTCCTGACAGCTGCATGCGTTGAAGGCGACCATGGCACAAAAAGCGACTGACAAAAAGTGAAGCTCTCTATGCTAGGTGTGTTTGATCAAGGTTCAATTATGCCATCTCATGGTCCATCTCTCAATACCTCGTAATTAAGCTTGCCACAATCTTGACGAGTGGTTTCCATCCATTAATTAATCCCACAGGTACACTCAGATAGTACTTACCACAACCTTATCAACCATAGCACTGTGGCGTGCTCCAGAAGTATTTCCAGAAGAGTCCGAGAGGAAAGGAGGTCGGAAATAGAACGGTGGAATAGACCAAAGAGGCTTGAGGGACAGGGTAAGGAGATCAAACGTATAGGAAATGGCCGAGAGCATCGAATACGCAGCTTGTCATTGTGCAAGTTATAGCGGAGACGTTCCTGTTGAAGACTACGTGTTACGTTGGTATCCTACGCATCGATTCTCTACGCTCCAGAAATCCTCCGCCTTGAATCGATATCAACCATAGAGAGTGCCCGCGATGGCACACTAAGGGCCACCGCTACTGAATCAGTTACATTTCTCGACCCCAAGATTTCACCTATTCCGATCAATCTCAACCACGAATGGTATCGTTGATAGTGCTACCAGGGGGCCATCGGTATTAAAACAGCCACTTCCGATCAAGAAATCTGTCATGTCCTCATGTCAACAGTATAGACACGCAAATGTCGACCATTCTTTTTCGACGTGACAAGGGCAGGACTGCAGTTCACGAATATCGCAGGCCATGTTCTCGCATATGTAGAGTGACTTATCGCCTTTATCCAAAACCAAATGGCCGACGGGGTATGTGAGTTCAGAAGAAGTATGAATAGTCTGACAGATCTGTCTGAAAACGATATTGGTGCCTGAAGTCGTGAATGCATCGATAAGGTGGATGAGCTCTGGCAATGTCTGCCAGCGAGAAGTTCCCTGATTCGGTGCACTGGCTGATATACTAATACTACAGGTCCCAGGCACGAAGCATTCGACAAGCACAAGGCCTTCGACAGGTACAAAGCATTCCACAGGCTCCAGACAACTATCAGAAACTCGAAACAGCCACTACAAGCACCAAACATAAGGCTCGAGAGTCAACGAAGAGTATGGCAAGCAGATATCTAGCTTTGTACCCTGCAGAAGCAACCACAACATCAGAAGCGCTGCCGGCTGCTGTGGTGGGAGTCTCTCATGTTGATCGTAATAAGCTTCAAGGTACTACTTCAGAGCGCTGGAATCCTGGAATGATACACGAGAACCTGAGTCATTGAACAGTTCCATAATCATCGTTGCGAGAGTTGTATATACACCACACTCCAACACAGAAAACTACGACATTGACTGCGCCACCCTCGAGCAAGCATCTTCTGTTGTGTAAAGTCAGCATACATTCAATACTTCACCGATACAGTCGAGAATCTCCCGACAAGCAGACGGAGATCCACTCGTCAGCCGAGAAGGACAATACCCTGTTCATCATACATTCGTGGAGCATGAATTATTTGCTCAACATCAGTGACTGCGTGGCCTTGAATCTATGTCGATGAAGTCAACAAAAATCCACTCGTACCGCCAAACTATGAACGACCATTACCACCAATATGCCTGTCGTTGCTCTGCCTCTGGACTGCTCGTTACAAATCTCGCCACATCGCAACAGAAGATCAGTTCACTCGTGCCTCTGAAAGATATTTTCCAGCAGTACCACCTA
>Ga0115846_100325_pt1 | contig 25725 bp, 20 predicted proteins | sample InSIn5gowninarea_2_FD_83860 | JGI IMG/M metagenome (GOLD analysis project Ga0115846, IMG submission 83860) | reverse complement strand
GTAATCAAGGCCGCAGGTGAAAAGGCGATAAAAGGGATTGCCCGTGAAATTACGGAGTACGCCAACAAGGTACGGGGCGGGAAATTATCTGGTGAAGATATGCAAGGAGGAACATTTACAGTCAATAACACAGGCTCCTTTGGCTCTGTTCAATCAATGGGGATTATCAACTATCCGCAGGCAGCTATCCTGCAGGTTGAGTCCATCGTGAAGCGACCAGTTGTCATGAATGGAATGATTGCAGTTCGGGATATGGTGAACCTGTGTCTATCACTTGATCACCGAGTATTAGACGGACTTGTATGTGGACGTTTCCTGCAAAGAGTGAAAGAAATTCTTGAAAATACCAATAAAGATAATACATCTATTTATTAAGGAGCGACCACTGTCTACAACAGCGGTTTCAGGCTGTTGACAGACGCTCGCTTTCTTCGTTGCTTCGCCTTGTCCGGTGCTCATTACCAATTATGGTAACTCCGCTCCTCCCAAGGCTTCGCGCCTTGAAAGACAAACATTTTCAATCAGTCTGAGGTTGTCTACTTCAATAATTATTTCAATTTGTTTACACTTCGAGACCGCTGTATAGAACAGCGGTTTTTCTGTTATCTCCAATTGCTAGATTGAAAAGCGTGTACTACAATAGAATAAATATACATAAAAAATGTGTGAGGGGTATTACACACCCGCTCAGGTATCAAATTGAGCTTGTGATAGCTTATTGAATAAATGGGAGAGTTAGGAAGGAGGAAAGGCTTCAATGAGTATTAAAGATATGCGAGGACTGACTTTTCCAGCAGTCTCCATCGAAGATTGGAAACAGAAAAGTGAAGAGTCTCTTAAAGGAAGAAAGATAGAAACCCTAGAAAAAAACACCTTTGAAAATATTAAATTGAAACCGCTTTATACAAAGGCTGATCAGCAATCTGCAAGCCAGTTTCCTGGACAATCCGATTTTAGAAGAGGTATTGAACCCCTTGGGTATGTCACGCAGGGATGGAAGGTCGCGCAGAAGCTTCACCTCGATAACGATTTACAAGCATCCCTAGCTAATGCTTTTGAAAAAGGGCAAACTGCTATTTCCTTTGAAGTGGAAGAAAAATACCTATCTCAACTAAAAGCTTTAGAAGAGTTTCATGGTAACTATCCATATAGTTTAAATGCCAGAGATCATCAAGCAACCTTACTTAGTACTATTAGCGAGTTTCCATCCGCGAATAAGGGATACGGCTTTATTGGGAAAGACCCTGTTGCCATTGTATCTGAAAAAGGCTTGGCAGCAGACACTTTAGAACAAATTTATGATGATTTTGCCAATACAGTGGTAGAGGCTCATCAGGCCATACCGAACATTAAAACAATTTTAGTAGATACAACCCCTTATCATAATGGCGGAGCGAGTGCTGTCCAGGAATTAGCCATTGCGGTGAGCACGGGTGTACAGCATATAGAAGAGCTTTCGGTACGCGGGGGATCTCTTGATACAATTCTATCAAAGCTAGTATTTCAATTTTCGATTGGGTCTAACTTTTTCATGGAAGTCGCTAAGCTTCGGGCGGCTAGAATCATCTGGAATAAAGTTACGGAAGCTTATCGAGTAGAGGAAAATAAACGTGGAATGGTTATTTCTGCGGTTACTTCTCAATTTACGAAGACAGTTCATGATCCGTATGTAAATATGCTGAGAGCAGGAAATGAAGCCTTCGCAGCTGTACTTGGAGGGATTCAGTATCTCCACGTTAGTCCATTTAATGAACCAGAAGGGAAAGCATCAGCTTTTTCAGACCGTATCGCTCGTAATACGCAATTAATCCTAAAAGAAGAGGCTCACTTAACGAAGACGGTTGATCCAGCTGGTGGGTCTTGGTATGTAGAGCAGCTTACCACCGAGCTAACGAAAAAAGCGTGGGAACTTTTCCTTACCATCGAAGAAAAAGGCGGCGTACTAGAAGCATTAAAGCAAGGATTCATTCAATCTGAAATAACAAGTGTATGGGAAAAGCGAGAAGAGGCTATCGCAAAGAGAAAACAAACCATCGTAGGTACCAATAAATATGCAGATTTGCAAGGGGAATCATTACAGGCTCCTTTAGTTGACGAGGAAAAAGAAACAGGCTTTATTGCACCAATTCCTCAGACGAGACTGTCACAATCATATGAGAGCTTGAGAGAAAGGGCAAAAAAAATCAATCCTGTTGTTGGGCTTATTACATTAGGAAATTTAAAATCTCATAAAGCTAGGTCAGATTTTATGACGGGCTTTTTTGCTCCTGGAGGCATTAAGGCTGAATTAAGCGGTGAGGTACATAACGTAGATGAAGCCCTTACTTTTATAGAGAAAACGAGCTTCAAGCACTATTGTATCTGCGGATCGAATGAACAGTATGAAGAAGTAGGACACCATTTGGTTAAAAAATTGAAAGATGCTTATCCGCAAATACAATTATATTTAGCTGGTATGCCTGATGTTAAGGAAAATTGGGAAGGCATTCAGGATTTTATTCATGTAAGAAGCAACTGCTATGAAACAATCTCTTCTATATTGGATGAACTGGAGGTGGATGAAAATGAGTAAGCCAGATTTTAAGAAGGTCTCTCCTTTCTCGGAACAAACAAATTCGATAGTAGATTGGAAAGAAAAAGCAGAACGAGAAATCAATGATTCCATAGAGAACTTACTTTTTGAAACAAACGAGAATATACAGATAAAGACTCTATATTCAGATGAAGATCGAGAAGGTCTAGAGCAACTTGACCACCTGCCTGGTCTGCCTCCATATACAAGAGGTCCTTATCCGACCATGTATGTAAATCGTCCATGGACTGTTCGGCAATATGCAGGCTTTTCAACGGCAGAAGAGAGCAATGCTTTTTACCGAAGGAACTTGGCAATGGGACAAAAGGGGCTTTCGGTAGCTTTTGACTTGGCAACACATCGCGGCTATGATTCTGACCATCCTCGTGTTGTTGGAGATGTGGGAAAAGCGGGAGTAGCAATTGATTCCGTACTCGATATGAAGACATTATTCGATGGAATCCCACTCGATCAAATGTCTGTCTCAATGACTATGAATGGTGCAGTCCTTCCCGTAATGGCGTTTTATATTGTGACCGCTGAAGAGCAAGGGGTTTCACAGGAAAAGCTAGCCGGTACGATTCAAAATGATATTTTAAAAGAATACATGGTCCGCAATACTTATATTTATCCACCTGAGATGTCGATGAAAATTATCGCGGATATTTTTGAGTACACTTCCAACTATATGCCAAAGTTTAATAGCATCAGTATTTCCGGCTATCATATGCAGGAAGCTGGAGCACCAGCTGATATAGAGCTGGCTTATACACTAGCAGATGGATTGGAGTATGTGCGCACAGGACTAAAAGCAGGAATAGATATCGACTCGTTTGCACCGCGTCTCTCATTTTTCTGGGGTATCGGCATGAACTATTTTATGGAAGTAGCGAAGATGAGGGCTGCTCGCTTAATTTGGGCAAAAATGATGAAAACTTTTAACCCAAAAAACTCAAAGTCGATGGCGTTAAGAACACATTCGCAAACGTCTGGCTGGAGCTTAACGGAGCAAGACCCATTTAATAATGTTATCCGGACTTTAATAGAAGCACATGCGGCAGCAATGGGACACACTCAGTCTCTTCACACGAATGCACTGGATGAAGCCATAGCTTTGCCAACTGACTTCTCCGCAAGAATTGCCCGTAATACCCAGTTATTCCTGCAAGAGGAGTCAGGGATTACAGATGTCATTGACCCGTGGGCAGGCTCGTATTATGTAGAAGCTTTAACGGATCAACTTGTTAACCGGGCTTGGGAGCATATTGAGGAAATTGAAAGTCTAGGTGGAATGGCAAAAGCGATTGAAACCGGCCTTCCGAAAATGAGAATAGAAGAGGCTGCTGCAAAACGCCAAGCACAGATTGATTCAGGTAAAGAAACGATTATTGGTGTTAACAAGTACCGTCTTGAAAAAGAAGAACCAATTGAGATACTTGATATTGATAATACGGCAGTCCGACTAAGACAGATTGAAAAGCTTGAGGAATTAAAGGCAAATCGCGATGAAGCGAAAGTCCGTGAAGCACTTTCTGCCATCACAACAGCAGTAGAAACAGGAGAAGGAAACCTGCTTCAGCTAGCGGTTGAGGCAGCTAGAGTGCGAGCAACTCTCGGTGAGATTTCCTTTGCGATTGAAGAAGTGGCTAATAGACATAAAGCAGTCATTCGCTCTATAAGCGGAATATACAGTTCCACTTATTCAAACGAAGAAGAAATCGCTGTAATTCAGCAGATGACAGAAGAATTTTTGGAGAATGAGGGTCGCAGGCCAAGAATATTAATTGCGAAGATGGGTCAAGATGGACATGATAGAGGAGCCAAAGTCATATCTACGGCTTTTGCTGACTTAGGCTTTGATGTGGATATCGGTCCATTATTCCAAACTCCAGAAGAGACAGCTATTCAGGCTGTTGAAAATGACGTCCATGTTATTGGAATGAGCTCTTTAGCTGCAGGACATAAAACATTGCTTCCTCAATTAATTGAGGAATTAAAGAAGCTAGGTAGGGAAGATATTTTAGTGGTAATTGGCGGAGTTATTCCAGCTCAAGATTACCAATTCCTATATGAAAATGGGGCAGCGGCGATTTTTGGACCTGGTACCGTAATTCCTGTTGCTGCTCAGAAGGTCGTTCGTGCTATATACGAGAGACTAGGCTATGAGGAAGTGGCGGATTAGTATGACAGGTGAAAAAAAGCCAGAATGGGCAGATCCGAACCACCCAGAGAACTTTTCTAGTATTGTGAGAAAAGGCGTGGAAAACCCGTCATCAGATGTATTCGAAAAAAAACAGGTCCGCTTTAAAAAGAAGGGATCAAATGTCCCGAATATTGATGAGCTTTATAATGGCATTTTAGCAGGAGAACGACTTCATCTTGCTCGGGCAATTACATTAATTGAAAGCAATGCCGAGCATCATTTCAGAAAAGCGCAGGAGCTTTTACAAAGGTTACTGCCGCATACAGGGAAAGCACTACGTATTGGAATCACGGGAGTGCCTGGTGCTGGGAAAAGTACATTTATTGAAGCGTTTGGAAGTTTCCTAACAAACCAAGGCTTGAAGGTGGCGGTCCTAGCTGTGGACCCTAGCTCGAATATTAGTGGGGGAAGTATTCTTGGTGATAAAACGAGAATGGAGCAGCTTTCTAGAAATCCAAAAGCCTTTATTCGTCCATCTCCTTCAAGTGGAAAGCTAGGAGGAGTGCACCGAAAAACGAGAGAAACAATGCTTATCTGCGAGGCAGCTGGCTTTGATGTCATTTTGGTAGAAACGGTAGGCGTTGGGCAGAGTGAGGTCATTGTCCGTGAAATGGTAGACTTTTTTATGCTTCTCGTACTAACAGGTGCGGGGGATGAGCTTCAAGGTATGAAGAAAGGGATTATGGAGCTTGCCGATGGGGTTATCGTCAACAAGGCCGATGGAGAAAATAAACGAAATGCAGAGAAAACAAAAAGAGAATACAATCAAGTACTTCATTTCCTACAACCTGCAACTAAGGGATGGGCAACGAAGGCTCTTACATGCTCAGCGTTGCTTAATGAAGGAATTGAAAATGTTTGGACCACGGTGAAGACATTTGAAAATACGACGATGGAATCCGGAGTTTTCGAGGATCGGAGGAGAACGCAAACTAAGGAATGGATGAGGTCCATGATTATCGACCAGCTGCAAGCAGACTTCTTCTATCATCCAATCGTGAAGGAACTCCTGCCAAGGTTCGAAAATGAAGTGATTTCAGGTAGCAAAACGGTAACCTCTGCAGTCGAAAGTCTTTTTCAGAATTATTTTAAATCCAAACAATAAAATGTAATAAAAAAAGAGCTACCATAGGGATAGCTATGGTAGCTTAAATAGGGGTAATTATGGGATAGATATTGCTTAGTCTCTATATACCCGCGAAACTACCTTGTAAACCTTTTTTATAAAAAAAATTTTGTTTTTTTTGAAAGGAATCACAACCCTTGTAAAAAAAGTGAAAATATTGGTATCATGGAAAGAGTAAAACTATTTATTTCAAATAAGGGAGCGATATAGATGAACATGGATTTTAATTTATTCATGAACGATGTTGTTCGTCAGGCACGTCAGGAAATTGTGACTGCTGGATATAAAGAATTAACAACACCAAAAGAAGTTGACGAGGCATTACAGCAAAAGGGAACAACTCTTGTAATGGTGAATTCAGTTTGCGGATGTGCAGGTGGAATTGCTCGTCCAGCTGCTATGCACTCCCTGCATTATGATAAGAGACCTGAACAGTTAGTATCTGTGTTTGCTGGTCAAGATAAGGAAGCAACCGAAAAAGCACGTTCATACTTTACTGGTTATCCACCATCCTCACCGTCATTTGCATTACTTAAAGATGGAAAGATCGTTAAAATGATTGAGCGTCATGATATCGAAGGACACAGCCCAATGGAAGTTGTTCAAAAATTACAAGACGCTTTCGAAGAATATTGTGAAGAATTGTAAAACCTCGGATTTCCGAGGTTTTTTTGTTTGGGTATAGTCTGTGCGGTCCGAATTAAGACTAGTAAGTAGTCATGAGACCTAATATGAAGGTGTTTTCGTGAAAAGGAGTCCTCATGAAGTGCTCATGAGACCTATTAGCAAGGTGATTTCGAGAAAAGTTGTCCTCATGAAGTGCTCATGAGACCTAATATGAAGGTGAATTCGTGAAAAGTAGTCCTCATGAAGTGCTCATGACACCTATTAGCAAGGTGATTTCGAGAAAAGGAGTCCTCATGAAGTGCTCATGAGACCTATTAGCAAGGTGATTTCGAGAAAAGTTGTCCTCTTGAAGTGCTCATGAGACCTATTATCAAGGTGTTTTCGTGAAAAGTAGTCCTCATGAAGTGTTCATGAGACCTATTATCAAGGTGTTTTCGTGAAAAGTAGTCCTCATGAAGTGTTCATGCGACCTAATATCAAGGTGATTTCGTGAAAGTATTCCTCATGAAGTGCTCATGAGACCTAATATGAAGGTTTTTCGTGAAAAGTAGTCCTCTTGAATTGCTCATGTAATCCCCTGACAAGGCGTTTTCCAATGATCGCCACCATCAGCCACCACCCCACAAAGTGCTTCCACCAAAAGTGTTACTCATGTATCTATCGCCCCTAATTCCCGTAGTCCCACCGAAAAATAAATATCAGCAATACCCCAATCCATCCTTCCGTAAAACTCAATAAAAGAGTACAATGATAAATGTTTTTATATTGGTTAAACCATTTTGTATTCGAAATACTAACGGTAATTACATAATTCGGGGGAAACTATGAAATTTAGAATTGGATATCGCACGATAAAAACAGCCTTAGGAACAACGATTTCCATATTACTAGCACAGGCTATCGGGTTGAATAACTTTGCCTCTGCGGGAATCCTAACCATTCTTTGTATTAAGCCGACAAAAGTCAAGTCAATAAAGGCTTCCTGGGACAGGGTGCTTGCCTGCATCATAGCTATGGGATTTTCAGCCTTGTTCTTTGAAGGGATTACTTATCATCCTGTAACCATTGGTCTTATGCTTTTGTTTTTCATCCCAACAGCCGTAATGTTTAAGGCTCAGGAAGGAATCGTCTCAAGCAGTGTAATCATTTTACATATTTACTCGGCAGGAAATGTGACAACAGGTCTTCTTATCAATGAATTAGGAATAATTATTATCGGGGTAGGAATGGCACTGTTAATGAATCTCTATATGCCAAGCGTAGAGAGGAAATTATTAGAGTATCAAAAAGAGCTTGAGGAGAATTTCCGTAAAATTATGCTGGAAATAGTCAATTATTTGAGAACTAGTGATAATAGCTGGGGCGGGGTGGAGTTAACTAAAACAGGAAAATTAATAGATGAAGCAAAGGCATTAGCATTTCGGGATGTAGAAAACCACTTCCGCAGAAACGAAAACCTCTATTACCATTATTTTAAAATGAGAGAAAAGCAATTTGAAATAATCGAGAGAATTCTGCAATTGGTGGCATCCCTTCCCGTTACAGTCGTTCAGGGAAAAATGATTGCTGATTTTATGGAGGAGCTGGCTGATTATATTAGCCCAGGGGAAGTGCCGCAAAATTTTTTAGAAAAGCTGCTGGAAATGCGAGTGCAATTTCAAAATATGGATCTCCCAAAAACGCGAGAGGAATTTGAAGTACGAGCTGCTCTTTTACAATTAACAAAGGAAATTGAACAGTACTTAACCCTTAAGAATTCCTTTAAGATACTAAAAAGAGCCAAGAAAAAGTATAAAAAAGGCAGTGTTGAATTAAGCTAAAGGAAAAAAAGATAAGGGTGATTACGTGTCGCATCTGCTTATGTCCATGCTCTTATTTTTCTCTCTATCACCTATTTGGCCATTAGGTCCGAATCCTTTACCTGGGGATCCATTAATTATTGTTAATAAAGAAAGTAACGAGGCTGCCTTTATACATGAAAACCGTGTTCAAACCGTGATTCATGTCGCAACTGGGAGGACAAAGGATTTAACGCCAGAAGGGTTTTTCACAATTACGGTGAAAGCGAAAGACCCATACTATCGGAAAAAAGATATTCTTGGAGGAGACCCGAATAATCCGCTTGGAACAAGATGGATAGGCTTTGATGCCAATGGTACAGATGGAAGAATTTATGGGCTCCATGGTACCAATAACCCTGATTCGATTGGGAAATATATTTCAGAAGGTTGTATTCGGTTGCAAAATGAAGCAGTGGAGTCTCTATTCGAATATGTCCCTTTGGGAACAAAAATACTAGTGACTACCTCTCCAAAAAGCTTTGAGGAACTCGCAAAAGAAACTGGAGCAATAAAGTAAACGACCGACAGGTAAAAAGCCTGCCAGGTCGTTTTTTTACATACCCTCAAAACTAAATTTGCTAGAGACCTTTTTGTCCTCTACACCATTTGCTGTTACCCATGCTTCAAGTGTATAATCTCCAGCTTCAAGATACGAAAACGCTTCTGTAATATCTAAATCAAACTCTAGTTTTTCGCCTGGCTTTAGGATCTCTTCCTCCACCACTGCCATAAACATTTTGTCAGAGGAATATGTGTATGCTACTGTCCCATCAGGTTTTTTAATGGAGTACTCGTAATCTTGAGAAGAAGGAAAGGTTAATGTTTCGTCCTTTGCTTTATCATTTTGAATGATTAATTTGTATTGATAAGCATCTGTCTCTTCAATTGATACCTTCATTTCTCCTTCCACCATACCTCCGTCCCCATTTCCTGCACTTGATGTGCCGCAGGCCGCTAATAGAGCTATAACGAAAGCTGCAACCATAGCTGTGAATATATGTTTAATCTTCATCCTAGTCACCTCTTCTGGTAATCCTTTACATTAAATTAGACTTCCTAAATAAGAAAAGGTTACAACAACCGAGCACCCATTTTATTTCATAAAAAAAGAGCAGGTTTCCCCACTCTTTTATATTTCTTATATAAACATAGATAGCCCTAGTAAAAGTGTTGAAGCTAACATGGCAAAAATCATTAGATAAACAATCACTTTTCTCGTTTTTTTATTTTTCACTAATTTTTCCCTCCCTGTCGTACAATCCTATTTCTATTTTACTAGGTTATTCGAAAATGAACAACCGCTCGATTTTTGGAAGGAAAAACAAGAAATTTATCGAATAGTTAAAAGATGAGGTTTCGATACAAATTGAAAAATAAATATATTCCTACAATAGTACTAGATGAAGGGGAGGGAAGAACATGATTAAAAAAGTTGACCATATAGGAATTGCCGTCAAATCTATCGAGGAAGCGCTGCCATTCTATACGGATGTGCTGGGGCTTAAGGTTCAGCAAATTGAAGAGGTAGAGAGTGAGAAGCTCAAAGTAGCCTTTATTAAAGTGGGAGATACGAAACTGGAGTTATTAGAACCAACTAGTCCTGATAGTGCCGTCGCAAAGCATATAGAAAAACGCGGAGAAGGGATTCACCATGTAGCACTAGGGGTTGAGTCCATTCAAGATAGGATTGATGAAATTAAGGCAAAGGGGATCCAAATGATTCAAGACCAACCAAAAACCGGTGCAGGTGGAGCGTTAGTTGCTTTTATGCATCCGAAATCAACTGGTCGTGTATTAGTAGAATTATGTGAGAAAAAGGAAAAGGGAGAGTAGCAAGATGGACATCTATGAAAAAATTAACGAGCTATATGACCGACGCAGAGAGGTAGAATTAGGGGGCGGAGACGAGCGAATCGACAAGCAGCATGAAAAGGGGAAGCTTACTGCTAGAGAAAGAATTGAATTATTGGTAGACGAAGGAACATTTGTCGAGTTAAATCCTTTTATTGAGCACCGTTCTAGAGATTTTGGCCTTGAAAATCAAAAGGGACCTGGTGACGGAGTTGTAACTGGTTACGGAAAAGTAAATGGTCGCCCAATTTATTTATTTTCTCAAGACTTTACTGTTTTTGGCGGAGCATTGGGGGAAATGCATGCAAATAAAATTGCGAATGTGATGGATTTAGCCGCTAAAAATGGAGCACCATTTGTTGGATTAAATGATTCCGGCGGCGCTCGAATCCAAGAGGGTGTTGTTTCGTTAGATGGCTATGGAAAAATCTTTTACCTAAACTCTATATACTCTGGTGTCATTCCTCAAATTTCGGTCATCATGGGGCCTTGTGCCGGAGGAGCCGTATATTCACCTGCGATTACAGACTTTGTTTTCATGGTGGAGAAAACAAGTCAGATGTTTATTACGGGTCCAAAAGTTATTGAAACTGTAACTGGGGAGAAGATCTCTCCAGAGGATCTAGGTGGAGCCAAGGTACATAACTCGATTAGTGGGAATGCCCATTTTCGAAGTGAAACAGAGGAAGAAATCATTGAACAAGTAAGGTTACTATTAAGCTATTTGCCACAAAATAGTGAAGAGAAAGCACCGATACTTGAGGTAGATGTTGAAGATGATTACCGCCCAGACTTAACAGATGTGATTCCTTTTGATGCCATTCGTCCTTATGATGTGAGGGTTGTAATTGAACAGGTGGTAGACAAGGATTCGTTTATGGAGGTTCATAAGGATTTCGCCAAAAATATCGTTGTCGGACTAGCCAGAATTAAAGGGGAAGTGGTTGGTTTAGTTTGTAATCAGCCGAAGTTCATGGCAGGTGGACTTGATATAGATTCCTCTGATAAGGCAGCTCGTTTTATCCGTTTTTGTGATAGCTTTAATATCCCTATTATTACCTTTGAAGATGTTACAGGTTTCTTCCCTGGGGTAAAGCAGGAGCATGGGGGCATCATCCGTCATGGTGCGAAAATTCTTTATGCGTACTCTGAAGCAACTGTTCCAAAATTAACGGTTATACTTCGAAAAGCGTACGGCGGAGCTTATGTGGCTTTAAACAGTAAATCAATTGGAGCGGATTTAGTGTATGCTTGGCCAAATGCAGAAATTGCGGTAATGGGGCCACAAGGTGCGGCAAATATTATTTTTGCAAAAGAAATACAAAATAGTGAAAATCCTGAGCAAACCCGAGCACAGAAAATCGAAGAATATCGAGAAAAGTTTGCCAATCCTTATGTGGCGGCAAGCATGGGTATGGTCGATGATGTAATTGACCCGAGGGAAACTCGTATTAAGATTATCCAAGCTTTAGAGATGCTAAGAAATAAAAAGGAGTCACGACCGCATAAAAAGCATGGAAATATTCCTTTGTAGGGAGAAATATTTGCCGATTCTAAAGAGAAAAACTATACTGAAATAGGAAGTTAACACGGAAAGGAGTCACAACAATGATTAATGAAGAAAGATTGTTAAATGAATTTTTAGAGCTAGTACAAATCGACTCTGAGACAAAATACGAAACAGAAATCGCAAAGGTATTAAAGCAAAAGTTCACTGATTTAGGAGTAGACGTATTCGAAGACGACACTACATCTCAAACTGGACATGGTGCTGGGAACCTAGTTTGTACATTACCAGGAACGAAAGAAGGAGTAGATACCATCTATTTCACTTCTCATATGGATACTGTAATCCCAGGGAAAGGCGTAAAGCCGTCTATAAAAGATGGGTATGTAGTAACAGATGGAACAACGATTCTTGGAGCAGACGATAAGACCGGTTTAGCCGTAATGCTAGAAGTTATCCGTGTATTAAAGGAACAAAGCATCGCCCATGGGACAATTCAGTTTATCATTACAGTTGGTGAAGAATCTGGATTAGTGGGAGCTAAAGTTCTTGATTCCTCCTTAGTGAAAGCTAAGTTTGGCTATGCACTTGATAGTGATGGAAAGGTTGGGAACATTATTGTTGCTGCACCAACTCAAGCAAAGGTAAAAGCAACTATATTAGGGAAAACTGCTCATGCAGGAGTTGCCCCAGAAAAAGGTGTTTCCGCCATTACGATGGCTGCCAAAGCGATTGCAAAAATGCCATTAGGCCGTATTGATGAAGAAACTACTGCTAATGTAGGCGAATTTAGGGGAGTAGGTCCAACAAATATCGTTTGCGACCGTGTAGAAATTTTAGCAGAAGCTCGCTCACTTCTAACTGAAAAAATGGAAGCGCAAGTACAAAAGATGAAGGATGCTTTCGAAACGGTTGCTGCTGAAATGGGCGGGAAGGCAGAGGTTGAAGTAGAAGTGATGTACCCAGGCTTTAAATATGGAGAAGGCGACCATGTTGTAGAAGTAGCTCGTAAAGCGGCTGCAAAAATCGGACGTAGCTCTGAACTTTTAAAAAGCGGTGGCGGAAGTGATGCAAACGTGATTGCTGGCTTTGGAATTCCTACTGTAAACCTTGCTGTTGGCTATGAAGAAATACATACGAAAAACGAACGTATGCCAATTGAAGAATTAAACAAGCTTGCTGAAATGGTTGTGGCCATTATTGAGGAAGTAAGTCAAGGTTGATGATAGAGGAGAACCTTTTTGGAGGTTCTCCATTAATTTTTTTGTTAATCTCGTAGACAAGTGAGCAACAGGATTAGTACTATAGAAGTAGTAAGTAAGAACTGACCTTGTTTGAAAGGGGTATTCCTTTGATAGATTCAAATAAATATGTTGTTTTTACCGTTGGTAGTGAAGAATATGCAATTCCAATTGAGACTGTCCTTTCAATTGAAAAGGTTGAAGGGATTACACCTATCCCACAGTTACCTGAATATGTAAGTGGAATTATTAAGGTTCGTGGAGAACTCATACCTGCCATTGATACGGAGAAAATCTTGTACAATCGTTCTATGCAAGTAGGAGAGACAGAGAGAATTATCGTTCTGCGGACAGAAGAAATGTCATTAGGAGTTTTAGTGAAAGAAGCGAAAGAAATACTAGATTTTCCTGAAGAGATAATCAAGCAAGTTGGGTTGGTGGCTTATTCGAAGACAAGCTTTTTTACAGGTGTAGCTAATCTCGACAGTAGACTGATTACGATTATTTCTCCTTCTATTTTGGTCAAATCATTAGAAGGCATTAGAGAAATTCAAGAGTATATGCAAAATGAACTTACACAAAAGTAGCCAATTGGCTGCTTTTTTGTGTAAAAGCACGGTTGTTTTTTCTATGATAAAATGAGCCTATATTCTGTTCTGGAAGTGACAAGGTATGAAAAACATGTATCCGAAAAATGGACGAGTGATTTTGCATGTTGATATGAATAGCTTTTATGCTTCGGTAGAAATGGCATACGACCCTAGTTTGAAAGGAAAGCCTTTAGCCATCGCAGGAAATCCTGAGGAGAGAAGAGGGATTATTGTTACCTGCAGCTATGAGGCGAGAAAATTCGGGGTTAAGACGACCATGCCTTTATGGGAGGCAAGGAAGCTTTGCCCCAATCTTATTGTAAAGAAACCGGATTTTGATAAATATAGAGCTGCTTCGATGGGCATGTTTGAACTATTAAATCAAGTTTCAAAGCTCGTTGAGCCCGTTTCGATAGATGAAGGCTATGTGGATATTACGGACTGCTATGAACTTGGTACACCATTAGAAATTGCAGAGTTAATCCAAAATCGCCTTCTTCGTCAGCTTGATTTACCATGCAGTATAGGGATTGCTCCTAATAAGTTCCTCGCGAAGACAGCATCAGATATGAAAAAACCATTGGGAATAACAATTTTGAGAAAGCGAGATATCCCTCATGTACTTTGGCCGATGAAAGTGGAGGAGATGCATGGGATAGGCAAGAAAACGGCTGAAAAACTAAATGGTATTGGTATTTATACGATTGAGGAGCTTGCAAAGGGAAACGACATTCAATTAAAGTCACTATTAGGGATTAATGGGACGAGGTTAAAGGAAAGGGCAAATGGGATTGACAATCGTTTAGTAGACCCAGATGCTGTTTCTGACTTCAAGAGCATAGGGAATTCAACGACTCTTCCCAGAGATGTATCGAATCAGCAAGAGCTCTTTCAGATTTTCGATTCTTTAGCAGAAAAGGTATCTGTAAGATTGAAGCGTAAAAAAGTTTTAGCTACTACTTTGTCGATAACCATTCGCTATAAGGATAGAAAAACGGTGACTAGAAGTAAAAAACTTTTAAATCCGGCTGCCTCTAAGGAGGAGATATTGCAATTATCAAAACAAATTTTCAAGAATCATTGGACGGGGGAAGCTGTTCGCCTTCTTGGAATAACAGGTACAGATTTAGTGGAAGTAGAACAAGCCGTGAAGCAGCTCGACCTCTTTTCATATGAAAAGGATGCAAAAAAAGAACCACTCATTAATACAGTATCTAAACTCAAAGAAAAATTTGGAGAGCATATTATTGAATCTGCCAGTACCCTATCTGAAGAGAAGAATCGGCAAGTTGGTACGGATACAAGCTTCAATAAGGACTTTCTTCAAGTAGAAAAATTTAAAAAAGAGAAAAAAGATCCTTAAAGGATGATATTTTTCCCTATTATTGAAAAACTATGGATGTAAACTAATATTTTGCATCTATATTCATTTATTGCTAAAGTATAGTAGGTTTGAACTTCAAGGTTAGAAGGGAAGTAAATGATATGACAAAACAACAATTTGGTGTGATTGGTCTTGCCGTAATGGGGAAGAACCTCGCAATGAATATTGAGAGTAGAGGATATTCCGTAGCTGTTTACAATCGCTCACGAGAAAAAACAGATGAGATGATGACGGAAGTTGAAGGACGTAAATTTGTTGCTACATATACAATTGAAGAATTTGTAAACTCCCTAGAAAAGCCTCGTAAAATCATGCTAATGGTTAAGGCTGGGGCTCCAACGGATGCTACTATAGAGCAATTAAAGCCCCATTTAGAAAAAGGGGATATCTTGATTGATGGAGGAAATACCTTCTTCATTGATACGCAAAGACGTAACAAGGAATTAAGTGAATTAGGAATTCATTTCATCGGAACTGGAGTTTCTGGTGGAGAAGAGGGAGCATTAAAAGGACCTTCTATCATGCCAGGTGGTCAAAAAGAGGCTTACGAATTAGTCGCTCCTATCTTTAAGGATATTTCCGCAAAGGTTAATGGCGAACCTTGTACAACCTATATTGGACCAGACGGTGCAGGTCATTATGTGAAGATGGTTCATAACGGGATTGAATACGGTGATATGCAGCTAATTTCTGAATCCTACTTCTTATTGAAACATGTATTGGGATTATCAGCTGAAGAGCTTCACGATGTTTTTGCTGAGTGGAACAAAGGTGAGCTGGACAGTTATTTAATTGAGATTACAGCCGATATTTTTAGGAAAAAAGATGAGGAAACAGGCAAGCCGATGGTCGATGTAATCCTTGATACGGCAGGCCAAAAGGGTACAGGTAAATGGACAAGCCAAAGTGCCCTCGATTTAGGCGTACCTCTTCCAATCATTACAGAGTCTGTGTTTGCGCGCTTTATATCTGCAATGAAACAGGAGCGTGTGGAGGCAAGCAAGGTGCTAAATGGACCTGAGGCTAAGCCATTCTCAGGAGACAGAGAAGCCTTTATCGAGTCTGTCCGTAAAGCCCTTTATATGAGTAAAATTTGTTCATACGCACAAGGGTTTGCTCAAATGAGAGCAGCTTCGGAAGAATATAATTGGGACCTTCAATACGGAGATATAGCGATGATTTTCCGCGGCGGATGTATCATTAGAGCTCAATTCCTCCAAAAGATTAAGGATGCCTATGATCGTGATGCAGGACTGAAAAATCTCTTATTAGATACTTACTTTAAGGAAATTGTGGAAAGCTATCAGTACGCATTAAGGGATATTATCGGAGTGGCCGTACAAAACGGTATTCCTGTTCCATGCTTCTCAGCAGCCCTATCTTATTATGATAGCTATCGTACTGAAACATTACCAGCTAATTTGTTGCAGGCTCAACGTGATTATTTTGGAGCTCACACATATCAACGTGTGGATAAAGAAGGAACTTTCCATACAGAATGGTTAGATTAAAGAATTGAACTGTTAGGCAGAAATGCTTAGCAGTTTTTTTGTTCGAACTAATATTTGTAATTTTGTAAAAATTTACATATAATCAATATGCGTTTTGGTTTTTTATAGATAAAAAATAGGTTTGGGATGAGGGGATGGATATGGGGGTTAATGGGTTTAGGACATTTCTGGTTATTTGGGTTGGTCAGTTATTTTCAGTAGTTGGATCTGGATTAACATCGTTTGCACTAGGGGTTTGGGTGTTACAACAAACAGGCTCTGTTACAATGTTTTCACTCATTTTGTTGTTCTCTACCTTTCCTGCCATTCTCTTTTCACCATTTGCAGGGGTAATCGTGGACCGTTATAACCGTAGAATGGTTATGATTGTAAGCGATACAATTGCTGGTATCGGAACGTTAGTTATGTTTCTTCTTTATATAACGAATTCCATGGAAATTTGGCATTTATTTATCATCTTATCTATCTCGTCAATTGCCAGTTCTCTACAATTTCCTGCTTATCAAGCAGCTGTAACAACCCTTGTGAAAAAGGAGCATCTTGGGCGAGCAAGTGGTATGGTGCAAGTTGCAGAATCCATTTCTATTATTATTGCTCCTGTCATGGCTGGATTTCTTCTAAATATGATTGATTTACATGGCATTGTTATCATTGATTTTGCGACCTTTTTAATCGCAATGGGAACCTTGCTATTTGTGAAGATTCCAAATGTAAGAGAAGAAGAATCAGGGAAAAAGAAATCAGTCTGGAAGGAGGCTGCTTTCGGTTGGAAATACATTGTTGAGCGTCCTGGGTTAAAGTGGTTGTTAGTTTTTTTCGCGATGTCAAATTTCCTTCTTGGCTATTTTAATATACTCATTCAGCCTTATATTCTCTCATTCTCAAATGAAAAGGTGCTAGGGATGGTAATTTCCTGTTTTGGAATCGGGATGCTGCTTGGTGGTTTGGTCATGGGTGTGTGGGGTGGACCCAAGCAGAGAATTCAAGGTCTATTGGGATTTGGTCTATTGTCAGGTTTAGCTCTAATGGTTATCGGGTTTAAGTCTGTGGGGGTCTTGGTTGCCATATTCTGTGCCATACAAGCATTCTTTATGCCGCTTACGAATGGGTGCAGTCAAGCAATCTGGCAGAGTAAAGTTCCCGTTCAAGTACAGGGAAGAGTGTTTGCGTTGCGAAGAATGATTGCTTTGTCGTTAAGCCCAATCGCATACGTGTCAGCAGGTCCCTTAATCGATTATTTTTTTGAACCCGCTTTGATGGAAAATGGGATATTCGCAGATATTTTAGGAGTCCTCTTTGGAGTGGGAGTAGGAAGGGGAATGGGCCTGTTTATAACGTTAATTGGGGTGCTATGGGTAATCGCCTCCCTAATCGTGTATGTTAATCCACGTGTAAGGAATTTGGAGGTTGAGTTGCCTGATTATGATGCAAATGCAAGTATTGCCAAGGTTGTGGATTGATAATATAAAAAGGGCGCTCAAAAAGAGCGTCCTTAGCAATTATCCACCTCTAAGTTTGTCACCGGCCACCAGAAGTAGCCATCCTTTTCAAGGAGTTCATCTGCGCACTTTGGTCCCATCGTGCCCGATGCGTAATTAGGGAAGGCTTCATTTGTGGTGCTCTCCCAATACTCTGAGATTTTGTCTGTAAAGCTCCAAGAGAGGGCGACCTCATCCCAGTGTGTGAAGTTAGTAGCGTCGCCGCGCATACAATCGTACAAAAGCTTTTCATAGGATTCTGGTGTGTTTAACCCATCGATCCCTTTATTTGAATAATTGAGTTTGATTGGAGTTGCTTCCACACCTTGCCCAGCCTTTTTTGCATTGAGATGAATGGTAATCCCCTCATCAGGCTGTATATGGATGACGAGTAAGTTCGGATTTAAGGGTTTTTCTGGTTGGTAGTATAGATTCATCGGTATATCTTTGAATTGAATGACAATTTTTGTCGACTTTGTTTCCATCCTTTTTCCTGTTCGGATGTAGAAAGGAACACCAGCCCACCGAAAATTATCAATCAAGAGCTTGCCAGCTACAAAAGTTTCTGTATTTGATTTTTCGTCTACCATTGGCTCTTGGCGATAACTAGGTACCTTTTTTTCGTCAATGATTCCCTCGTCATATTGACCGCGAACGAAATAATCCTTTACTTTTTCACCTTGAATTGGGCGAAGAGCTCGCAGGACCTTTACTTTTTCAGAACGAATTTCATCGGTAGTTAAACGAATTGGAGGCTCCATCGCAAGCAGTGCGACCATTTGAATCATATGGTTCTGAACCATGTCTCGAAGGGCGCCACTTTTTTCATAATAGCGGCCTCTTTCCTCTACTCCTAGAACCTCACTTGATGTTACTTGGATGTTGGATATATAGCGGTTATTCCATAATGGTTCGAATATTGCATTGGAAAAGCGGATGACCTCGATATTTTGCACCATTGCCTTGCCTAAGTAATGGTCGATACGATATATTTCATCCTCCGAAAAGGCAGTTCTTATTTCGTTATTTAGTTTTCTGGCAGACTCCAAATCGTGACCGAAAGGCTTTTCTATCACTAGTCGCTTAAATCCATCTACATCTGTTAAACCATCAGATTTCAAATGAAGGGCAATGGTTCCAAAAAATTCAGGTGCCATCGCGAGATAAAATATGCGATTTCCTTGAAGTTGATAATGCTGATCCAGATTATTTGCTATTTCCTTTAGCGCTGCATAGGAAGCTGAGTCAGTGACATCATGGGAATGGTAGTAAAAGTGGGAAGAAAACTCTTCAATTCTGTCTTCCTTTTCGATTGCTGACTTTACTGAATCCTTAATAGATTGTTGAAACTCATCGTTTGTTAAAGGTCTTCTAGCCACGCCAATGACGGCAAAATTATCCGCTAGCTTTCCTTTTTCAAAAAGTTTATATAGAGAGGGGAAAAGCTTTCGCTTAGCTAAATCGCCCGTCGCTCCAAAAATCATAATAAGTGCTGCCTGGTTATCGTTATGTTTCACGATGCTAAACCTCTTTTCGAATTATGTATCTCATCTTAAATCACTCGATCGGTGATTTACAATGAATGAAGATTAATTAAAAAACGAGTTTACTCAGGATATTTATTCAAGACATAAACCTAATAAAAGCCCAAAATTGCATTGTTCGTTTTTTAACTTGAAGTAAGCCATTATTAAATTACTACAAATATGAATTTTATAGTTTTCAGTGTTAAAACACAAATAATCGACATCTGATCTTTACTTATTTTTTCCTGTTGGGATAGAACTATCCCAGTAATAGTCTAATTGTTAAGGAAATTCATCTTTATGATATAGTAATGGTAATTGGTAGATCTTGAGGTAGTGAAAGGAGTTTTTTTGTGGAAGTTTTATTTCTAGGGACGGGGGCTGGAATTCCAGCTAAATTGCGAAATGTAACAGCTATTGCTTTGAAATTACTAGAAGAGAGAGGGGCTGTGTGGCTTTTCGATTGTGGGGAGGCTACTCAGCATCAAATACTACATACATCATTGAAACCAAGGAGAGTAGAGAAAATTTTTATTACTCACTTACATGGAGATCATATTTATGGCTTGCCAGGGTTTCTATCAAGCCGCTCCTTTCAGGGTGGGGAAACGGACGTAACAATCTATGGTCCAAAAGGGATTCAGCAATTTGTTGAGACAAACCTTTCTATTAGCCAAACCTATTTAAAATATCGCCTGCACTTTGTGGAAATTGAAGAAGGTGTTATTTTTGAGGATGACCAGTTTGTGGTTGAGGCAAGACTTTTAGAGCATGGTATTCCTTCGTACGGTTATCGAGTGGTGGAAAAAAATCGGCCTGGGATTCTTTTAGTTGATAAACTGAAGGAGGCTGGAATTCAGCCAGGTCCCATTTATAAAAGAATCAAAAACGGAGAAGATGTCACACTTGAAGATGGGACATTTCTTAACGGGAAATTGTTTACGGGTCCCAATGTAGCAGGGAGAGTTGTTACGATATTAGGCGACACTCGCATTTGTGATGGGGCGAAAATACTCGCAAAGGATGCGGATTTACTTATTCACGAGGCCACGTTCTCTAGTGGAGAAGAAACGTTGGCACATGAATACTTTCATTCTACAACTCTTCAAGCAGCAACGATTGCGAAGGATGCTAATGTGAAGAGGCTTTGTTTAACTCATATCAGCTCTCGATATGACCGGGACGATTGGAAAACCCTTGAAGACGAAGCAAAGGGTATCTTTCCTAATACAGAAATTGCTGTAGACTTTAAAGAGATAAATATTCCATTGCAAAAATAAAATCCGGAAAGTCATCCGGATTTTTATTTTTTGCAGCGCTGGTCACTTCTTCGCTGGTTCTTCTAAGCCTTTTGCTAAAGCCTCACCTAGACGAACTGACTGGGCAGTAGCTTCCTTTATACATTGAATAAAAGCTTCCTGAACCTGATGTTCTTTTAAGATTCTCAGGCCCGCTTCTGTTGTACCTCCTGGACTTGTCACCTCTTGACGGAGCTGTTTCGGAGGTTTTGTTGATTTGGATACCATACCTGCAGCACCAATTAATGTTTGAACGATAAGTTGCTGTGCAAGTTCCCCTTCTAATCCTATCTCTGCAGCACTTTTTTCCATAGCTTCAATTAAATAATATATATAGGCAGGACCGCTGCCTGATAGACCCGTCACAGCATCTAATTGAGATTCTGTCACACAAACCGTTAGTCCAACAGTGTCAAACATTGTTTTGACCATTTCTAGCTGCTCATCAGTAACGATCGAATTGGCTGCGAGTGCTGTTGCAGATTGGCCAATTGCAGCTGAAGTATTTGGCATGGCTCTGACAATTGGGATAGACTTCTCGGCAAGCATTTCAATACTTCTCATCGATACTCCTGCGAGCAGTGAAACGATAAGCAGATGATCGGTTAAATATGGCTTGATTTGCTCAATTGCTGAGCCTACATCCTTTGGCTTCATTGCTAATATCACAATGGTTGCATCATTGAGTAATTTCTCTAACTCATACGTACATTGAACCCCATATTGCTCCTTCGACTTTCGATTATTTCTTTGTTTCGACAAAGAAATTTATTATCCAATATATCCATAAACCGTTTGGATAAACGAGGGAAATTGCAAACAAAAAAAGACTGCCTCATTCGAGACAGCCTTTTCTAGCTTTTGGATAAGTCACTAAAGGTACCAATATAGTATTGAATCTCTCCTCCATCATTTTTAATCCTGCTGATGGTTAACCATTCGGGATAGATTTCTCCATTTTTACGCTTGTTCCAAATTTCCCCTTGCCAGAAGCCATTGTCTTCAATCTTTTTCCACATTTCACGATAAAAATCTTCATCATGACGACCTGAGCGTAGGATACTTGGTGTTTTCCCAATCACTTCATCTTGACTGAACCCCGTTAATCTAGTAAATGAATCGTTCACCTTTTGAATGACTCCAGCAGTGTCTGTCACCATCATCCCTTGAGCCGTTGAGTCGAAAATTTTCTTTTCTAATCCAAGTCTTTCTAAATAATACATCCAAACGACAATCACAAAGCTTGCAAGTGAAAATTCGGAAAGGGCCATAAAGCCAATCGCATAATGTCCTGTCATGCCAAAGACAGCAGTTAAGACGAGCGGTGGGAAAAACCCACCAAGTCCACCGATAGCTGAAACGATACCGTTGACAATTCCTGCCTGTTTTGAGAAATAGAATGGAACAAGCTTGAATATGGCTCCATTCCCAATCCCCGCGCATAAGGCAATCGTCAAACACCCTATCGTATACAATGTAATTGTAGGTGAAAAGGAAAGGATTGCACCTGAAACAGCTAAACCATTAAAAACGAACATTAAAATAAAAAGTGGATTAAATCGGTCTCCTAGCCAACCGCCAATCGGTCTCATAATCGTAGCAAGTGTAATGAATCCTGCTGTTCGTATTCCCGCATCCACAGAATCCAACCCAAAATGGTTCACTAAGAAATTGGGAAGATACACCGTAAAAGCTACGAAAGAACCAAAGGTAATAAAATAGAACAATGACAGAAACCAAAGCTTTTCATCACGGTAAACTCCTTTAATTTGCTCTCCTAAAGATGTACTAACCTTAGACTCTTTGCGATCACCTAAAAGAAAGTTTAGAAGGGCAAATAAGAGAAGCAAAATAATAAACATACGTACAGCAGTAGTCCAGCCTAAAGCACTGGCAACAATCGGTGCTGCAAAGGATGTAATCGCTGTACCTATATTCCCAGCCCCATATATCCCGTTTACAAAACCATGCTTCTCTTTTGGATAGTATTTTGGAAGAGAAGTAACTCCAATGGAGAAAACAGCCCCGCCAATACCTAGAAATAATCCCCCAATAATTAAATCTATAAAAGAGTCCGCTATACTAATATAAAATACTGGAAAAATTAAGACGATAAAGCTGATAGAGAAGAGGAATCTGGCCCCAAATCGATTCGTCCAGAATCCTAGAAAAATTCGTAATAAGGAACCTAAAATAACTGGGACAGCCGTTACTAATGACACTTGTCCATCCGTTAAAGGAATGTCTGCTCTAATATTGGGAATTAACGAAGAGATGATGACCCAAACCATAAACCCGACAACGAGGCTTAAGGTTTGGAGGGGTAATTGAAGCTTAGTTACATTCACGTATGTAATCTCCTTTCATTTCTAAAGAACGTATCAACCTTATTATTAGAAGATTTACATATGTCATTCTTAAAAAATGGAGATACCCTATTTTTGATTAAAAGCCTTTTTCCCAAGACGTTCAAATGTTCGTGGAAACAGAGCATAAATCACGCTTCCTGCGTTCATCCATCTTGGTAAATTAATCTCTCTTTTTCTTGTAAGCATGGCATCTACAATTTTTCTCGCCACATACTCAGGCTTCAACATAAAGCGCTGAACATTTTTCACATATGTTCCTTTTTCATCCGCAATTTCAAAAAAGTTCGTTGCAATTGGACCAGGATTTACTGCTGTAACAAATATATTTAAGTCTGCCACTTCCATTCTCAAGCTATTGGTATACCCAAGAACGGCGTGTTTTGTGGCTGAATAGACACTTGATTTTGGAGTCGCAAGCTTCCCGGCCTGTGACGCGACATTAATGATATGCCCGCTTTGCTGCGCTCTCATCTTAGGAAGCACAACACTTGTACAGGTCATTAATCCAACGACATTGACGCTAAACATTCCTTTGATATCTTCAATAGTTGCTTCATGAGCTGCCCGGAAAACCCCGTATCCAGCGTTATTAACAAGGACATCAACCTGACCAACTTCGTCTACTACTCCCTGAAGAACAGATTGGATGTCATCCGTGTTTGAGACATCTAGTTTGTATACATGAACTGTTGTAGGAAACTTTCCTTCCAGCTCACTTTTCAACTCCTCAAGCTTTTGTAAAGTCCGAGCGAACAAATAAAGGCTCGCTCCTCTTTCTGCACAAAGTCGGGCGATTTCGGCCCCAATACCACCTGAAGCACCTGTTATAAAAATATTTTTACCTTTAAGACTCTCATTTGCCATCATCTCACCTCAGCTAGCTGTATAACGAAATACTCCATTATCATTGTACATATTTATTTCCTCTAAGTCTGTTAAATAATCAAACTGGGCGACAGTTTCAGAAATTGTAAGAGATAGTTGACGTTGATAAACCTTCGGAAATAGAAGCTTACATGTTTCGAAAATGGTCAAGGATTGCCCTTCAAGCATTTTTTTCACCCTCTGTGCTCTTTCGTGCTGTTGAGCCATTCTTTTGTGAATGAGTTCATTTTTATTAAAAATTTCCTGACCATGTCCAGAGAACACCACCTCCATCGGAACCTCTAAGAGTTTTCTCAAGGACTCATTATATTGTAGGAGCGGCTTTGGACGATCAAGTGCCCCTGGGAGTGGTGGTTCTAATATTGGATTAGGAGAAATATGTGCTAATAAATGATCTCCCCCGATATAGTAACCGTCTCTTTCCCGGTATAATCCAATATGGCTTTGAGCATGTCCTGGTGTTTCATATACCCTCCACTCATTCAAGCCTAGAGGGGAATCTCCCTCTACTAAAAAACCAGTCAGTGACCGATTACAGGAATATTTCAATTCTTCCTTCACCATTCCCGCAAACTGTAAATAGGTTTCAGGAATTCCAAATTCACGAAAAGACTTCATAAAGAACTGTTCATTTTCAGCCAAAAAAGTATCGGTTTGGTTGATCCAGCGATTGTTAATTGGATGACCATATACTTCTAATGAGTCTGAAAAAAAGTCTAAAAGACCTGCATGGTCGGGATGGTGATGAGTTAACACAACTTGTTCAATATCTGTTGGTTTCAAATGTATTTCTTCAAGTTGTTGAGTTAATGCTTGCCATGCTACTTCTGTTTTCGGTCCTACATCTACTAGGGTTAAACGGTCTCCTTTTATAACATATACATTGACATCCCCTACGGCAAAAGGAGTTGGAAGAGTTATTTTCGCTATTCCGTTATTCCATTCAGTCATTTATTCATTCTCCTTTTCATTATTTCTATATAAATTTCCAATATAATGATACCTAGAATTTATTTCTTATAGATATTAGATATATGACTCTAGCTGTTATAAATTCTCATATAACCATAATATTAACCCTTATTATGTAAATTGTCATTATTTTCACATAACTTATTCAATAAATCTCATTTGATTTTAATTTTTCCACTTGACAGACAAGCCCCTCATCTTGCATAATCACTAGTAAATTATTGATGGAAACGCGATGACTAAGACCAGTAGATGGAAAACGATGATAGAGAGTGAAGCTCATAGGCTGAAAGGCTTCACCATCCACTTGACCATTGAACCTACCTTACGAGCAATTAGTGAAACCTAATCGTATACCGGCGTTAACGGATATTGAGATCACTTTTCATATTGGAAAAGTGAATAAAGGTGGTACCGCGGAAGAATGGCCTTTCGTCCTTTGCAGGATGAGAGGTCTTTTTATATTGGCATAATAAGACGATAGGGGGAATCACAGATGGAGAAGATAGCGGTTATCGGAGCCGGTTCAATGGCAGAAGCATTAATTTCTGGCATTGTTGAGAACAGGCTCATTTCTAGCGACAACATTTGGGTTACAAACCGAAGCAATCAAGAAAAGTTAAACCAGCTTAAGGAGCAATATGGGGTTCAATGTACGTATGAGTTAGAGAAATTACTCAATGATGCAACCATTGTGATATTAGCAATGAAGCCAAAGGATGTAGGCTCAGCAATTGAGCAAAT
>Ga0115846_100322_pt1 | contig 25748 bp, 20 predicted proteins | sample InSIn5gowninarea_2_FD_83860 | JGI IMG/M metagenome (GOLD analysis project Ga0115846, IMG submission 83860) | reverse complement strand
AAGCACTCAACTAAAATCTAATCAAAACACAGCTTTTAATAGAGATATACGCGCGCTACTAATAGCATCTTTTTTTATTAGAATATGTCTTCGCGTTGTTATATAATATAAGAAAACGTATACGCATCGTACGATTTCGATGTGATTTTGCCCGCCAAAATCGAGAAGTTGCATTTGCTTTCCGGTTGCATTTGCTTTCCCCGACGAGAAGCGAATGCGAACGAAGTAGAGGCCGGGTGCACGTGCCGACGATTATAATTAGCGTGCGAACCTTAAAATATCGGTGGAACGACTGGTAACGGCTCGGAATATTCAACTCACCGTGGCCTTTGTGCGCATGGATTTCTTGGACATTATTGCACAGATAACGACTTAGAATTGGGTATTTGATTGAGCATCTGCCTGTTGTTTATAGCTTTCACCCTCACTTTCTCTATAGTAAGAATAAATATGTATAGCTTTGAAGCTAGCACGACGCATTGTTCGTTCCGTTCAAGTTACTCCGTTGTGCATCTTCTGATCTGGGCCAATGGCTCAACTTCATCATGTCCATCCTCTCTAACTCTGGACACAAGTTGTAGCCTCTTAGCCGGTAGTCTCCGCCGCCTCGATATCTCGGGTTACCACATTGTCTTATGCTTTAGATACATTGATCCTATTCGTGATGATGGCGCTCCTCAGGCACTGATGACAGTTCAGACTACCTCCTGAACTCATGAAATAGTCGGAGACCTGTTGAAGGGACTCTTCAGAAGGTCACCGGGGACTGCCATTACACTATTGTGTGTCCTTATTGACTTCATTGGCTTGTACCTGTGACGAACCAGTGATGTCTAATGTGAATCGAAAGCGCATACTGTAGGCTCAAACTACTGATACTCGCTCAGATCTAATGGTACACTGCTGCCTCTGCCAGCTCGATACCGCTTCGTACCTCCAACAAACTCTCGAGGCTTGGGAAATACGGAAGGGTCCTGAAATTTGAATCGAGGATCATTAATGACTGGCCTGACCGGCTCTGGTCCTCTGGGATGAGAATTGTCCACACCATTCGTAGACAATGTATATGAGCTTCGATCTGGCAACGACTTTCCTGGCGGCTGTATTCTAGTTGGTGGTGCGACGGTGGGGGGTGGTGGTGACGGAGCCGGCAGGGAAGGTGGTGGGGGCGCTTGAGCACTAGAGGGGGAGGCTTGACCTGCTGCTCTAAGAGCTGCTTGCATAGCAATGCTCTGACTAACGCCATTGGTCGTAGGTGGAGAATGGGGTCGATTATCATGCTGTGACCGTGACGGGCCATTGATCGGTGGACGAGGAGCTGACGAAGGTGGAGGAGGGGGTCCGCTGGGTGGCGGTGGCGCTGAATTTGGAGGCGGAGGTGCTGATGTAGGGGGAGGAGGAGCTGGAGATGGAGGAGCTATGGACGTTGTAGAGGCTAGACCAGATGGTTTGCGTACTCCAGGCGGGGGTGGCGGTTTCTTGCCGATAGGGGGAGGAGGTCCTTTCACCATAGAAGCTGATGATGCTGGCCTCGGGCTCAGATTTCCAAGGTTCTTTCGCAAATTTGCGACCGAAGGAGTGGATATTGAGGCCTCTGAAGGAAGTTGAGGAGACGGTCTGTTGCCAGGGAGTCTGGGCGGAGCAGCTGTAGGTGGCTTGGGTGCCGATGACACGGGCGCTGACATGCGCGATGTCTCTGATTCTGGAAAGTATGAAGATTTTGTATTCGCTAGTCTTGGGTCAGCTCAAAAATCCAAGAATTGGTAGAGGTAGACGTACCCCCAGTTTCAACACCACCTCCACGCTTCTTTAACTTTGGCATACCTCCCGCAAACAAGCCAGCTAATTGTGGTGGTTGTTCCAAGCCAGACGCGCCATCTCTGCTCTCCTGATCACTGTTGCTTCGAGCCCTATTACCGCCTGGTACTGGAGGCGCAAGTCCGCCTGGTGGTTTAGCAAGCCCAGGCACTGCTGGTGCAGATCCTAATTGAGGCGTTGCGAGGTTGTTTGATGTCTTCCCAACAACTGGAGCTGATCGATCATTTGTAACAGCCTTCTTCAGTTGCTTTCCTTTTGAAATATCGCTTAGTAGAGCGCCCTGATCAAGGGTTAGTCTCAGATTCATCGAGGCGTCTTAAAGCCCTACTCTTCCTGCCCCTTTTGCAGGCGGTCTTGACGGCAAATTTCCCGGCGGAGGAGGTGGAGGAGGTGGGGGAGGAGGTGGTGGTGGTGGTGGCATGGTGAGTGCGTATGGTCTTCGTTGATCAAGGGAATATCAGGAGTATATGCGAAGGCATAGGAATAAGCACTGCAGCTTGCTAGGACCCTAACAAGCTATGTCAGTATGTTGACACTTTAAGCATTGCTCTGTTGATAGGACCGCTGTGCTGCGATATCTGTCTTGACCTTGGGACTTTCAGGTTCAAGCGTCGTCATGTTCTAGACTCTTCTTCTCGGATTCACTCTGTTCTCCCACTTCCTGCGGTCCGAAAACAGCCGAGGTTCTGGGGCATTGCTCTCCAAGAGGAAACCTTCCGAATACAAAGGGTGATATCCGATGTCGATGTCACTCCCTTTTCCCTTCTACCTATGAATTACAACAAGTTCCAGAATGGCCATCCATGTGTTACGATCACCGTTTGCAATCTGCCAACGTTGTCAAGCTATGTCGATGACTCCCTCGATATATTACCATATCATACCAACCCACGTACTGGGCATGCCAAACCAACCCACGTCTGGTCGGAGATCATATACTGCAAACCCCCAGCCAAGTCAGAATCGTCCTTCTGAGGTTGTTTCCGGAGGCGCAAGTACATCTCCAGATAATCATGTCAAGCCTGTGAGACTGAGGGGTGACTATCGATACCATGCTTCATTGACCGAATTGTTTCGAGCTAGTACAGAGCTGTGCTCGAAGCGAATACCACCTACAGAAGGAGAGATTTTGGAGATGCTTGGAAAGTGTTTGCACCTAGCAAGAATGCTACCTGAAAACGGTCAAAATCCACCTGTTCAGAGCCAAGATGGTGCAGCAGCATCTACATTACTCAATCTAGACAGGGCGACCGAGATACAAGTCGCGCAAAAGAAGCGCTCGCAGTCGACAGAGCAAATTGCTGGAAAGATCTCACACATTGCGTACACCATTATCAAGCACCCTTCCATCTTCATATCTCCAAGCATACTACAACAATATATTGCCATACAATCTGGAGTGTCCAGACCAGAGACCTTGGCCGAAGCGTTCGAGCTCTTCGGTAGCAAGCCTGTACCAGAGCAAGGATCCTCACCTATGAGATACATTCAGTCAAATCCCAAAAGCCTATCCAATGCTATACCCCCAGAACTTGCTCAACAAGCATTGCAAGTCGCTATCGATACGAAGAACATGCTAGCAGCGATAAACATCATTGAGGCAACGTATGATACAGCGGCTTATAAGCGGGCTAAGCTTCTGCGTAAAGCTATGATCCCAGCTGCGGCTGTTACACTCACTCCCTTCGCCGTATGGCAAATCGCAGAGAAGCTCGCTCTCCTCCAGAATAATTGGGAGCAGGGAACAGCTACGAGACTCGCCTTCATCGGCTTGTTAGCATATATTGGATTCAGCGGCACGATCGGAGTGGTTGCTCTGACCACAGCTAATGACCAAATGGAGCGTGTGACTTGGGCTCCCGGCGTTCCGTTGCGGGAGCGATGGCTCAGGGAGGAAGAGCGTGCAGCTTTCGATAAGGTCGCTCAGGCTTGGGGTTTTCGTGAACGGTGGCGTCGGGGAGACGAGGAAGGTGAGGAGTGGGACGCTCTTCGAGAATGGATCAACAACAAAGGCATGATTCTCGACAAGGTGGAGTTGATGGAGGGAATGGAATGAACAGAAGTGCAATCGAAAATCAGTCTACGTATTGTCGGATTCGAGGCCGGATCATCAAGCCACGTTTGCTCAAACCTTGAGACCTTTAACGCTATGTTAAGCTCAGAAAATACAAGAGTGACGGGATAGCAAACATCTCAGGGATTGTCTCACTTATAACAATCTTTGAGCAGCATGCTGATACTATTATGAAGGGTTTAGAGCTCTCAAAGCTTGAGTGAAATTCGCAGAAAGCTCTGTCGAAGATCGGATTAGATATTCATTTTCAACACTTATCTAGCTATTTCGCCCTCCCAGCTTTGCCCACCTGGATAATCTCACCAGTTCTCTGCTCATCACTTCTCAGCACTGGCCATGAGCTCCCGTCCGTCTTGACAAGCATCACCTCCAGCTTGGTACCCAAAATGGTCGACGTGGAAGCTTTCGTGTCGATTGGACCGAAGAGGGGAACATTGGCTTGATATCGTTTTGGAGGAGTATCCATAGTTGGGAGGTCGAGGGAGAGTCCTCGAGGCGAGGAAAACTCTATTGATGCTTTGGATTTGTCAATCTTCTTGAGGAAGAAGGATACTATGACTGTCGTGGGCGTTTGGTAGAAGTCATGCCTAGCAACATGAGTATAAATCGACCAGATAACTCTGGTTATCGTGATTCGCAATAAACGTACCTTACACTCTCCAACCTCTCCTCTCCACCATCCACTATCCTCCCATCCTTGTCCTTCCTCTTCCCGCTGCCCACAAATAGATGTCTTTCCTTCGTCTGACACCCCTCGATTTTCATGAACTCATCAAACTCCAAAACCCTCCTCTTACAACACGTATACCCTTTGCTCCCTTCATGGAAAAGCGGCGCTCCTGGATGATATACACACTTCTCCCCCTTCCTGTCTCCACCTTGATACTGAGTCCCACACGCTCTCCTCCTACATGTCTTCCCGACTGGTATCTTTAGACTCGTATCATCGGACTCGGACTCTGGTGGTGGGGGAGGAGGCGTGCTAGAGGACTGTGGAGCAGCAATTGGAGCTCGTGAGGGTGTCGATGCAGCTTCGGAGGCCGAGTGTACGGTGGAAGATAGAATGGGCGCCTCGGAAGCAGCAGTAGATTTCTTTACTATTTGCGGAGGGTGGTCGGTGGTGGAGTGCTTTCCTGTCGTGCACGGCGGAATGGAAAGGAATTCGTCGAAGGTCAGGACACGCGGTTTGCAGCAGCTCCAACCTGTCAGAAAAATCAAATTCAATCCATATTACGCAAAGATAATAGGGTTGGCGGGAAGGAAATCAGACCTTTCTGCCCCTCATGGAAGACTGGGGCTTGTGGATGATAGTGGCATTCTTCTTCGGGATCTGTGGTGTAGACCTTGCCACAGCCTTGGTGGACGCACTTTAGAGCCATCTTGAAGCTGTAAGCCGCCCCAGCCCGTGGCGAGATATATATGAGCTTCAATCGCGTAGAGTAGTGCTTGGCAACATTTTCAAAGAGATCTGTTATCTGGAAGCTTCGATAGTCATGGCAGTAGGGCAGAAAGTTGACCGCCTAAGTGGGGCATAGATAGGCTCGCACCTCGAGGCTTGTCCGCGGAGCCCTTAACAAAGACGTTTATTAAGAGTCAGCCGCACCGATGAAATGGGATGCAAGATCTATTTTTCTCGACTACATCAAAGTTCAACCTTGGCGATGAGCCGAAGTAAGTCAGCAGATACAGGTATTGAATGGAAAAGACTTGATATGCGCCTACAGTACCATCAAACGCACGCAGAAAATTTGGTTCAAAGTTCAGACTTTGAAGTAGACTTTTTGGACTGAAGGCCCAAGGGTGGCCTTTTGAGACGGCTTACCGGTATACCGTATATGAAACTATCTCCTATAAACCCTAACCCAAACCATAAGCTTACGTTGCCAATCGGCTGCGTCATCGCTGATAGCAGCACTTCATATATCTCGAACGTATGAAGTATTATCTTACGTGAATCGGGATGCTTGCGTCGACCCGACTTCTCCAGCAAGCTTGCAGAGTTACCCTATTCACCAGAGATAATTGCTCGTTATGTACCGAGGCCAAAGCTGTCTTACACAACGTCATTTCTCAGAGACCTTACGCTTATAACGAGATCAATGTCATGATTCCGGGAGCAAAACCATGGCGTGATCTCTATGAATTTGATACTCCTGTGGTATAGTCTCACGCCTGGGGTGACGGTCGAGCGACACCGGCAGAAGCTGACAAGTTCTTGAAGGTCCATATAAGCAGATTCAGTGCAGGAGAAGAGAAGCCGGAGTCGGCAACGATGGCGGAGAAGCTTATGCACAGGTTTACGGCTGAAGAAGTGATCAAGAAGATGATGGCATTGGAGAAGACTTGGACGAGAGACTCTGATTGACTGGCCTTAGTTTGATACTTAGAAGTGCGGCTGCGTTCTTCTGTAGGATTGGATGAGGATTAGCTTCAAGCAATTGCTTGGGGCAAAGCGGGAAAGGACAAATAATACAGGTTGCACCTCTGCTCCATGCGCGGGTTTGGAAGCCTGGCCTTCTATCATATGCCCATCACGACTTCATAGAGAAGAGGGCGTCAAGGGAGCACTCCATCTTCGACTAGTCATTAGACGATCCATACAGTATACAGTGTGATGCCTCATGGAGCACGAACCCTCCTAGCGACAGGGATGAACCTGTACATACAGTATTGCAGCTGCGGATCACGGGCAGTCGTCGATCTTAGAAACCTTCGATTGGAATCACCCCACGTCCCTGAAGGACTTTCGAGCAGTGGCGCCGCGCGGAATTCCTGCATGCAGTCTCCTGGGCGTCAGACAACACCCAACAGGACCATGAGGCCAAGAACCCTTGGTACTGGAATGGTGCTGCTGTAGAGTGGAATTCTGTCTTGCTGCCAATCTGGCCTGGATAACAAGCTCCTATTACTCACTGCCACTAAGTGTAAATGCACACCCACGCTCAGTGGATTGGTATTGGTAGCTTTGGAGCCATTGAAGCTCGTCTGATCACAATCTTTTCTGAAGCCTACTTGGACCTCTCGAATTGCACGAAGGATTTACAGAAGGAAGCCTTACTGCTCCAAAATGCGCTATGATGCAGTTTCGTATGCCCAGGAGCGCATGAAGTCGACCCAGTTCAGTAGACACATCTCAGAATACGGCGACCTCTGAGGGAATGACCATCAAAACAAGGGTTAAGCAGTCGTTGTACGGAGGTCATAGCATTTGATTGGCAAGTTATACTACAGGAGCGTAAAGGATTTATTACTGTACGGCCTTCTCCCCTACCGTAGCCGCTGGAACCCTTAGAGATGAGCCTGGACCTTTCTCGTAAGTCGACTTCCAGACACACTTTCCCTTCTCCGCTATGGACCTTTCCTTCCTGCCAACCTTCTATTTACTGTTGGCTCAGACTTATTTCATCTCATACATTCCTCTACGTAATACATGCTCCTATTAGTAGCTTCACATCTGATCTCAGAAACCACTACAATCCAGAAGCTTTCACCTTCAATGCCTAAGAACATACATTCACTCATCTGTTGTTGTCTTTTTGACGGCGTGAAAACAGTGCAAAGGAAATACGTAGTCACACAAGGATCTTGGTACCTTTGTACATAGGCACCTTCTTCGGTCAATGTCTCTTGCATATTCTCAGCAATGACTGCTTCAAGAAAGCCACCCAGCACGGCTGCTGCGATCGCGACAGCTGCCACGATTCCCAGCAAGAAAGCTACAATGAAGCTCAGTGATGCCGAGCATCCTCACATCTGGATGGTCATAGGCCCGGCGGGATGTGGCAAGTCAACCATAGGCAAGTACGTTGCCGATACCCTTGACCTCCCCTTCCTCGAAGGCGATGAGGTAAGCTTATCAATCCCTTCAGTAGTGTGATGCTCAAAGCGGACTAGTATCACCCGGCAGCAAACATCAGGAAGATGTCAGAAGGAATTCCTTTAGCAGATAGCGATCGTTGGGACTGGTTGACTCGATTACAAGAAGAATGTTTGGACCGCCTCGAAACATCAGGAGCCCGGGGATTGGTTTTGACTTGTTCCGCTTTGAAGAGAAAGTACCGAGATGTCATCCGCGCGGCCATTTCGTACGACCACGACCTCATCATTCGTTTCATATATCTGTACGCCGATGAGGCTGTCCTCATACAGCGAGTTGGAGCACGACTCGGTCACTTCTTCGGTGCGGAATTGGTACATTCCCAAGTAATCAGCCTTGAGCCTCCAAAGCCACGAGAGAAGGACATCATCAAGGTCGATGTGAGCGGAGACTTTGAAGTCGTGAAGAAAAATGTCTTAGCAAGGATACAAGAGGCTCAGCAGGAGGGCTCTTTGCTCGAGGACGACTCGACAATATCAACAATTTTTCCAATCTGAGCATTAGCCACCAACGATCTTCATAGTAGGGCATAAGGATGGACCAGTGTGACTGGGCTCGAGCACGGACGTATGAGACTGACACCACTGCACAAATCAGTCGGCATCTGCATAAGCTCAAATCTTCACTCTCTTTGTTGCATTAGCCACGGAGTATATCGTAGATACCCAGGTTGTCTTGCGTATAGGACGAGGAGCAGGTTCGTCTGGTATCCCATCAAAAGTAATTCAATGATATTTGCAGCCTATACAACCATGATGGTTTGTTGAGATGCGCTTCCATTGCTAACATTTGAGATAGACGCTACCATAAATACTCCAAAGCTGTCAGGCAGCACACATAAGGCGACAAGTAATGCTTCCAACGCCCTCCAAACTCAAACTTGCCTATCCCACGCTCCTACCGCAAATGCAAAACCATTTCTTCGGGTCTCTCCACCAGTCTCCGCACCACCTCCCCCGCCCTCGCCATTACCGCACCTTCCACAACTCTGTGATCCGCACACCAACTAAAATTACACACCTCCCTCCGTTCCAGACTCCCATCACCACTAAATGCCGGCATACTCCTGATCTTTCCTATCCCCAAAATCGCTACCTCTCTCTCCACAATCACGGGGGATACATAAGTCCCTCCTATTGCACCGATATTCGAGACTGTGATAGTACCACCAGACAGGTCGTCAGGTTTGAGTTTGCCTTCTATGGCGAGCTGTTGGAGGCGGCTGAGTTGGGAAGCGATGCTGAGGATAGAGTGTGAAGCTACATTCTTGAGAACGGGGACGATCAGACCAGAGGGAGTATCGATAGCAATGCCAATATTGTGTTGACTTCTATGCACCAATACTGGCTTGGAATTGGTGGGATCCATATCTACCCTTGCATTAAGGATGGGATACTGATTTAGGGCGAGAGACACAGCTTTGATGATGAAGGGGAGGAAGGAGATTCTTGTGATGTCGTCAATGGGCTGCTGGGAAAGGGATGCGTTGAGTCGCTTGCGGAGTCGACAGAGAGAGCTGAAGTCGACCTCGTCCGCATACATGAAGTGCGGGATGGAGAGAGACTTGGTCATCGTTTTGAACATTTTTGCCTGGGTGTTGCTCAGAGGTACGACTATCTCTTGTTGTTGGAGACCAGGAGGTGGTGATGGATTGTAGGTCTGGATTGTGCATGGTTGATTTGCAGTTGAAGCACCCGCCTCTTTCCGTTTGGCGAATTGATACACATCCTCCTTCAATATTCGCCCGTCCTTTGCAGACCCTCTAATATCCTCAATCTTGACGCCTAGCTCCTTGATCAAGTGCCTAACGGCAGGTGTAGCGAGCGTTTCACTCTTCTTCTGCCCCAATCCTTGCTCCTCTCCTATCCGCACCATTTCCGTACCTTCCACCTCCTCGTCCTTCACCTTCACCTCCGCCTGCAAAGCGGACTCTTCATCCCCCGTCAAGCTTGTCAAGCCCTCCTTTATCTCCCCCACTATATCAATATCCACCAACGGCCGGCCCACCTTGGCCATCTCGCCCGGCTCATAATGCAGCTTCTTGATAACACCGGCAAAGCGACTTGTAATCTCTACCGAGGCTTTGTCGCTTTGCACTTCGCAGAGCTTATCCCATTCCTCCACACTAGCTTCAGGCTCGACAAACCATTGAATTATTTCGCATTCACGGATTCCTTCGCCAATGTCTGCCAGGAGGAAGGGCTTCACGATTTGGAGGGGCTCGATGGTGTGGAAGGCTCGTGTGGTGATATGCGAAGAGAGCCTCAGAGCTTTCCATTGTCGCGAGAGAAGTCTAGTATATAGACGAGTATGCATTCCAACTTAACCAGTAAGTTCGAAAGAAGCTCGAATTACTTGTAGAATGAGGAAGATTGTCCTGGATTGAGGACATAGAACTGCTGACCAAGGGCAGTGTCGGCTATCTTCGGCTCATCTCGGGCAGGAATGAGCTCGGTCGGCGAAATATACACCGACAAACCTCATATATCTTGATATCGCTGCAAGCCCATCCTGAACACCAAACAAACATAACATGCTGCCTACAAGGAAGGTTATCGTGGCCCGAAGATCTGGCCTCAATTCTACTGTCTGTCTTACATGTCAATGGCGAACTTTCACTACCTCCCCCTCACACCCCGCCGAGGCACCTCTTCCACCGCGACCCACCGCATTCGAGAACGCGCCCCGAGCGTATGGGAGACGAGTCGATGAATTCGTTCCCAAGCCTTTGGACCGTCCAATTGGACTATCCAAGCCGCCGAACGCGGGAGAGAATACGGGACTGGGAGATCAGAGGACGTGGCAGCAGAGAAGGGATGATTTCGTGAACCATGAAAAACATATGGTTAGGAGGAGGGAGATGTGCGTCAAACCTCGGATGAAATGGGAACAAGGAAAGGCGTGAAGTAACGTTCTGATATAATTTAGGACCGAGCAGATGTCCCGACCGTACTACCGCGAATGGACGAATATGCGACATCACAAGGGAAAGTCCTTCATAGCTCCCACCAAGCTGTTCAAAGCCGACCGAGCGCTTTACTTCCCAAATCTGCATGGGCAGACATACTCCAAGGATGATCTGAATGAGGACACCACGGCGGTACTGGCTGGCAAGACTTCGATAGTGTGTATATACAGTACGAAGTGGGCTGAAAACCAAGCCAATACCTTTGTAAGCGAAGAGAAACATCCAGAATTACGGAAGCTTGTGGAAGAGAACAGAGGTATTCTGCAGATTGTAAGAGTCAATCATGTGGATGATATTATGCAAGCTTGGTTGGTGAAGCTCTTCATGCCGAGTGTAAGGAGGAGGATGAGCATGGAAGAGCAGGCAAGACAATTTTTGATTAGGAAAGGGTTCACGGAGGATATCAGGGAGGCCATCGGCGTGCTGAATAGTAAGGTCGGGTATACCTTCTTGGTAGATAAAGAGTGTAGGATTAGGTGGGCGGGAAGTGCACATGCTCAGCCTGAGGAGAAAGAGAGCTTGCTGAGGGGAGTGAGACGATTACTTGAGGAGCATCAGGCAAGGAAAGAGGGAAAGGTGGAGGAAAGGCGGATCGAAGAAAGTCCAAGCAGGGCACAGCCCGCTGAAGCAGTGGCTTGATAGCACGGATCAAGGATGTAAAATATGATACAAACCCTCGCTTTCCAACAGTTAACTCGACGCCAGACCATGCATCCTACCGCTTTATAGAAAGTACAGAAACACCAAAAAGCAAACCGCCAAAAAGCTTCCCATAATGATTCCATCTCTCCTCTTCTTCGCCGAAATTCTGCCTATCAAATTATTCAGTCCCGGCACCTGGGCCGCCGCACCAGTAATCCTGCGATTAATACTGGCTAACGTCTCCCTCTGCAGCCCAAAACTCTCATTGACCGCATACGCCTGGCTCAGCACGCTGTCTGCCATATTGTTACTATTATCAATGCGCCGCCGCTCGTCCAGCATATATTCCGCTTCTGCGGCCTCGGGGTTGGAGGAATGATAGGCGTCGATGTCGGAGCGAACGGTGGAGAGAAGGTTGGCACGGTTGCGAGCGTCGGTAAGGAGGGCGCGCAGACGGGAGAGCTCCCGCCGGTGCTCTTTGAGGATTTCGCGGTGGCGAGTAAGGTTGTTTTGTTTCAAAGCGGAAGAGGTGAGAGTAGCTTCGGAGTCCAGAAGGCGAGAGAGTTGGGCGATGAGTGCTTCTCGCTGGGAATGGATTAATGGAGGGCTTGAGAACGGCTTGGATTAATATATACCCTTTCTAGGATTTCTTGGAGCTTGGTCTCTGTTTGTCGTTCATCTTCGGAAGGCTTAGGAGGTATGTTCGCTACGGATGAGAAATGCGAGTATGTGTGAAATAGATTCTCTGTCTAGTTAACGGTCAGATCACTTGCTTCAAGTAGGCATGCTGGAGAGAACTCACTTGCGTTTCTAATGACCGGGCTTGCTGTCTTAGCTGAGCCCAGCCAGTACCTGTGGAGCTTGACATGATCCGTCCAGGCCCTGGAAAAGCCCCTTCGACAATCGCGTAGTTGTGAACTGATTACACATTCCCCATGAAGTTGACGTCGTTTTCCAGATCGCGGGCCGAGGACAAGCGGCTTGCGGCTCGGCTTCATTACTGCACTAGCGGGACTCGGCTTAATATCAGAGCGGCTGCCAAGCTAAGCGAGCAGCACACACTTGATTTCGAGAAAGTTAACGAGCAACGTCCTTTCATTACGACAAACTCATCAACGCAACAATCCACGACGAACCTTCAAGATGGTACGTAAACTGCTGCTGATTGAATAATGGATCGAACGCGCAAGATTGGAGGCTGATGAGATATATGACAGTCGTCCGGAAAAGTCAAGACCGGCCAGCTATGGTCGAAGAACAAGGAAGATCTCACGAAGCAATTACGAGAGTTGAAGACTGAGCTGGGCCAATTGCGGACTCAAAAGATAGCAGGCGGTTCGGCCTCGAAATTGACGAAGATGTATGTGTTGCCCTCTCCTGCAGAACGGCTCGTTCATGTCCCTCGATTCATTGGACTTCTTGGAGCATTTTTGTCTCCAATCTTCGTCATGCCCCAATTGGGATGCTGACAATTCCAACAGCCACGACCTCCGCAAATCCATCGCCAAAGTTCTCACCGTAATCAATGCCACGCAACGCGCCCAACTCCGCCTCTTCTACAAGAACAAAAAATACCTACCCCTCGACCTGCGACCCAAGCAGACACGCGCGATTAGACGGAGATTGAGCAAGTTCGAGAATGGAAAGACGTTGGAGAAACAGAGGAAGAGGCAGATGCACTTTCCTATGCGAAAGTATGCTGTCAAGTCCGAGGCTTAGATGGGTGGAGGGAGTAAGGGGATGTGTAGAGGGGAAAGGAGGCTTGGGGTTGGGAGAGGGGATGGGTATACTTGGCATGGAATGTGTATCATCGCAGGAGTGATATTAGCTTGCATCCTGACAGCAGGCTTCGTACCGAAATGGAGAGTTCATACGAGCACAGCAACCTGCTTCGTACGTTTGCGCTGGACTCCAGTGCGACCAATCCCATCCTACAATTACTCACATCTGTAAATGGCATCCTCAAAACCAGCTAGGGAGTAATGAGTGGCGGATCTCTAGTCGTTATCACCATAGTTCCTTCCTAAGAGAACCTCGACCCCTCTTACTGACCCAGTTCCTTGTGATACTCGGAGTCCTAGCAAGACTAGAACTTTACCACCTTTCGGAACCTCCTTCGGAGTGAAATGGAGCACAACAGCCTTGTCATTGCCCCCAAGGATGGTCGAGATGGGCACGACCTTGAGGCTGCGCCCAGTACTTGGGCCCCATCAGTACAGAGCTGTCTCATGGCACTCAATTGGAACGAACTTGAGGCAGTCAAACTTAATCTTTTCGCCATCAGACGATATTGTTGCCGAGCTGCACGTCTATCGTCTATGGTTCATTGTCGATGCACACCACTCTTGGGTACAAGTGCGCCTTACTTTGTCTATGTCATTCCTTCCCTCTGTATCAAGTCGACTACGTTCATTGTATCAAGTCGATCACGTTCATCAAACACAGGATCAGGCTGAGTAACTTCATCAGCAGCAGCCTGGTTACCACCCTTTACGACTAAAGGATCAAACACAATCTGGTTGCCTTGCAGGTGCTAGATACAGTACCATACAGTATAGAATCTAAAATCGGCACAAGTACCGTCTAAACCCCGAAATCGTAGGCAGATACTGTCAGCATCATGGCTCAGATCCCTTGGACTGCTTGACCTGAGAATAGAATGGCTCTCATCAATTCCTGATCAGGAAAGAAGAAGAAAAGACCTTCAAGAGGTGCATCTACATATGTGTGGGGGACGAAGTAGCGATCGCTGGGCACTTCTTCCAGAATGACGGAGCTATGTCCAACTTGCTTCTGCTCCAAGTGACTAAGGAGCATAGCAACATGGACAAGGCTAGTTTGGGAAATGTAGAAATGGGTGATGATGTTACAACCCGAGAATTATAATCCGAGAATCTCCTCTCGAATCGGGTGTAGATATGCCCACATTCACAGTCTTGCAGTAAACTATCGAGCTCCTTAGGTGGAGGGGTACTTTGTAGAATGCTTCACAAATGTGACGCCTGCCTTTACGCCTGCCTTGACGACACCAGATCCGAGGTAGCATCTATAATTTGATATCTACATGTAAGGTCGTCAGATTCTCATTGCCTTTGGATGGACCTGTTGGCAATAGTGATAATGACTCTGTGAAATCAAGTCTAACCACCCTCTACTAGTCCACAAAAAGAGGGACATACCGACTATATACCCAAAATCGCAATGGGTATACAATTATCACACATGAATGTGAATTTTTCGATTACAAACATAAATATATGTGATCACCTTATAGCACTAGATATCCATATATTTTTTATTCTATACTATTCATTGAAAGTACAGTTGTAGGAGTCTAGTCACATATTCCTAAGTGCTGTGTTCAGTGTCAAAATGTGCCTCTTTTTGTGGACCCGTAGAGCCACCCTTGCCAAGGGTGCCTATGCTAAGGGTGAGTCTAACAGGAAAACTGACTTACGTAACGGTCACCTTGTGAGGTAAGGGACGTGATTCGGCAACACTCGGCTGTATGTCGCGATCTCAATGATCAAGGTCCTCTCCACTCGTGTCTGGCTTCACCTGCCCTGTGCCCTGTATCTTTCGAGCATCCATCGTCTCATGTGCACTCGTCTTATGTGCAAGGTCAACCTAGGAGGCTTCATCAATCGAAACCCACATCGCCCGTCCACATGGAGTCATCCTCGCAGGACTTTCTTAGTGACTACTTCTCAGACACCGCACGTAGTGGTTCGCACCACACCGAGCCAAATTCAACCCCGCCATACTTCACATACCAGTCTGGGCAGCCTCTGGACACAGTCTTTGCCGTTGACCATGCCTTTCAACCAATGCTTTGTACACCAATCAAACCCGTCCCACAATCGAATGTCCGTACTCAACAACAATTGCGAGAGCCTATGCAGCAAACGCTCGGTCGATCAAAGAAACGAAGAAAAGTAGACCACCATGACGACTCCACCAGTGTCACATCCCAGGCCCAGCAGTTCAATGCTAATCAACTCCCATTTCATGGCTTTGGACCGGAAGTCCCTGGGGTTGTGAGCGAGCCAACTTTCAGTCAATGTTGTAGCAGCTGTTCCGACGGTCCTCTCTGCGATGAACCTGGTTGCGAAGATCAACGGGAGAAAGTGGTACCTTGTATGGAAACGGATTGTGAGGCGCCTGTCTGCACAGATAAGTGTATGTACCCGGCCGCACAAGCATTGGACCTCAATTCTGGGCAGCTTGGGTTTGCATCTATTACAAAAGTACCAAATTGGAATGAGAGTCTGTGGGATCGTTTACGAACATCTACGACCAACCCTGCGGATTCAAATGCCAATGTGGAGCTGGCTCAATGCGAGCTCAGGGATTTTCCAGATGTCAGCAGCATACCCTTACCTTTGCGTTATGATGACTCCAAACTCTATTGCAACCCATTGTTGCCTCCACAACGCCAACGAGATGAAACCCGAGTTTTTGTGGATTCTAGCGGTGTCTTGAATGGTACCGGAGAGCTGTTCAGTGGTGCTCAACCTAGCCAATTTCCAAGACAATGCGAATGGAGCTCTTGTGGACAGCCTATGCAAAATCCAGAAGAATGCTTACAGCATCTGCATGAAATGCATTTCGACCCTCAAATGATTTTCAACTGTCCAATCGAGATGCCTTCTTGTCAAGAGTCTATCGCGAATCCTTTGGATCATCTAACAGCCAAACATGGCTGGACCATACCAACTTACGATGAGGATGATTTCCGGAAATGCCCAGCGCCTAGCTGTTCGGGTTTTGAAGCATATATGGATCCTCAACAACTCCATCATCACTTTGATGAAGTCCATTCTACACCAGTAGAAGGTGGACTACATTGCAAATGGAGCTCTTGTAGCACAGTAGTCGACGATCCGCACGCACTTTTTGCACATCTGAGCGAAGAACATCAGCTTCCGGTTCCAGTCACGGGAATCGAGGACATTGACCTTACACAGGCTGCGTCAAGCTCTCCACAGCAACAGGCTAGTCATCTATCATGCAGGTGGACTTTGAGGACAGGACAGGTCTGTGGAGAAATTTGCGCCTCTGAAATAGAATTGCACGAACACGTGAAAAGTAATCATCTGCAGTCGCTGGAGAAGAATGGTGGCTACTTCTGTTGTTGGGAAGACTGTCGTCGTAATTCCAAGCTAGGTGACAAACGAGGCTTCTCACAGAAGGGCAAGCTGGAGAGGCATATGGCAAGTCATACTGGCTGTAAGTATTGCTAAATACGTCTGAGATGCAAGACTTTAACTAGCAATCATAGACAAATGCTGCAAGTGCGACTGGGTCAATCCAGACGGAACGATATGTAATGCGACATTCTCCGCACCCCAAGCGTATAATCAGCATCGACTCCTGCACACGGGAGAACGACCATGGCCCTGCAAATACTGCGGGAAGACGTTCCCTCAGCAAAGTGCGAAGAGTGAGCATTGCCTACTACCTTTACTATACTCCCTTCTAACGGCAGCAGCGATTCACGAAAGAACTCACACCAAAGAGAAGCCGCTGAAATGTGAATTCTGTGACATGCGCTTCTCCGAATCCTCCAACCTGGCCAAACACCGGAAGACTCACGGTGAAAAAGGGAAGTACGCTTGTAAGGAGCCGGGCTGCACCAAGACCTACCACAGGCTTGATCAACTGAAGCAACATACTACTTCGCATCGGAAAGGGATGAGAGAGTCACCGCAGGTGTCTTCAAGTGATGTTCCTTCCCCTTCGCAGGATATGCTGGAAAGTCCGTGATGCTGGTGATAGAGTGACGAGCTGGAAGCCCATAGCATTGAAAGAGTCTCTTTGAATCAAAGCCAGGAGGAGTGTGCAATGTTCAAATTACTTTGAGGCTCAAGGCAATTCGACCATTAGAGCGATTTGGGGTTCTGAGCGTATTGAACCAGTCAGACAGCTTCAAGCTCTTATGGGCAAAAGGAGCTATGCATCCACGTGATGGAGAATACATCGTATGCCTTCCGACTACAGACAAGCAGCTACGTTGAAGAATGATCTGAAAGACTCTTTGTGAATTCGATCCCGTATCTAATTAATCGCCAGATGGCTCAAAGTGTTATGAAACAGTTGTCAAGTTCATGTACAATATTCTGGCCCTTGTCGTGCTTTACTACCAAGCCCTCTGGAGGTTACACAAAAGACAACCCCTTTGTATCTCTCGCACTGTAGGTATATAGAGCAGTGGAACGTCTATACCAGGTCGTGTCTAGCATTGTGACTTCCTACCACCATGCTATTCCCAATCCCCCAACTTCTCGCACTACCCCCACCACCCCACCACCTATTCCTTCCATCTTGGCACTCGACTCTCTGCCCTCCACTAAACATTCTCTTCTCCATCTTCACTCCCATCAAATACATAATTACGTTCCTCTTATCACCTCTACAACTCCTACTTCCTCTTCCCCCCACACCATTTCATTCCACGGCATTCCTCCCATCCAGAAGCCGAACGCAGCAAAGCTCACGAAACAGCATGGGCCAGCTCTGCGGAAAGGAAGCCTCCGGCTTCGGGGCTCAGAAGTCGCACTTCGAGACACCGGGAAGGACACTGGCGAGCGCGGCACCACAGTCAGGTGTCAGCAAGGTACCGGCGGGGGTGAACATTCCGGCTTCGAATAAGAACGGGGGTTCGATTTTGGGAGCGGGGCAGGGTGTGGTGCATGGTGAGCAGATGGGATATGGATCGATGGGAACGGCCGGGACGGCGGGTGCAGGGACTGAAGAGGCGAGGAAGAGGGCTGCGGAGGCTGCTGAGGTTAGTGCTTTCTCCTGTGTAGCCTGTGTAGCCTGTGTAGCCTGTGATGATGCGTGTGGGGTTTAGGGACCGGAGGAGAAAGCAGAGGTAGAGGGGAAGATTTGAAAGGGATTGAAGCTGATATCAAGCAGAAAAGAGCCCAACCTACAAATCAGCCGAAAGGACAATTGGGGAAGAAACTACAAGCGGAGAAAAAGAAGACGGTCAATGATCATCTAATGGGGGCGAGTAACGAGGAGGTCAGAAGGCGGGAGGTCGATGACGTGGAGGAGGCTAGAGCTTATAATTGATGCTATGCTTGTGGGAGATATGACTTGGTTACATATGAGGGCGTTCGATTGGGGAGAACGCATGAAAAGAACGTAATGCGATGTATATGTTATATGATTGTATGGCGTAGTGAGCGAAGGGCAGGAGTTGTACCCAAAGTGTGTAATACCTGGAACCATGTCTAGACTCAAAGAGTACATGTCCAAAATCATAGTTTTACCTGTATGATCATGCTTGATTCGTTTGTAGCACGCGATGTTGTAGCCATGTTCGTGCTCAAAGGCCTGATACAAGACCCTCACACTACATTATACCTACCACCAGTGCCAGCTCTACCTTCAGCCTCGGCTGCAGCTATAGCACCTTCCTTGAGCAATCTCATGAGCTCCCTCATAGCATTGGTGACCACCAGCTCGGTATCTCCTTCGACCAGGATATATAGCTTAGGGTCACCACCCGGCGGAACTTCCTTGCCAAGGGCATAGAAGCTACCCTTCGTAGTGATAGATGTTCCTGTGGCTTCGAGGATCTTAGCCACATTGGTCCTATTCGTGACAGCCCAACGCGCTTTCTGGGGGAAGTCATTGATCTCCAATGTTGCATGGAAAGCACCAGCATCAGGTCCCTTGTTATCGATCGGTACACCTGACCGCAGTTGTCCAGTCTTGTTGAGTCGCGCGTTTATAGCGTCAATCGCCGAGGTGACCTTGTCAAGAGGATTCTTGGAGCCACCGCCTGCTGCAGCAGTCTCAGTACGATGTACTGTGATCTTGCCATCCAGGTCGATGCCTTTGGGTATACCAGCAATTTGAGTGCTCGGAGCGGCATCGGCGGGCTGCACGGTAGAAGCGGCTTTGAGCACGATATCTTCATCTGCCACCTCCTCTTTCTCCTCGTCCTCGTCGCCTTCGGTCTTGTGCGTCTTCCGCTCACGCATTCGAGCAGCTTCACGCTCGGCATCGAGACGCTCGAGACCTTTGCCACCAAAACCAGAGCTATCCTTTGACTTACCGCTCTTGACCTTTTCTCGGAACGCTTTGCGCATTTCGTTCAAACGGTCTGGAACGGGCTGGCCGGACTGCTCGAGTGCCTTGGCAATGCCGACTGCAAATTGCTCTTGATCTTCTGTTACAAAGGTCACAGCAGTACCAGTGTTTCCCGCTCTTCCTGTACGACCAGCTCGGTGAACGTAATCTTCCAAATGGTTCGGGGCGTCAAAGTTTACGACGAGACGAAGCTGTTTGACGTCGAGTCCTCGGGCTGCGACGGATGTTGCGATCATGATGGGTATGACGCCTGCTTTGAAATCATCAATAGTTGAGTCTCGGTCGATCTGATCCTTTCCACCATGTATAGACATGCATGGGTAACCTTTTCGCATCAGGTCTTTAAGCAGATCATCAGCCTTCTCTTGACGATCAACAAAGATGAGCGTCCGAGCATCCTCGTCCTTGTCATATAGTTCTCCTAGAAGCTCAAGTAGACGGTGAAACTTCTCGCCCTCTTCTCGAACCTCTACAATCTGTGTGATTTCGGGTGCTACGACACTTCTGCCCCCAACGGTGATTTCCACTGGGGAAGACAATGTCTTTTTGGCCAAAGCATCCATAATGCGGGGCATTGTTGCTGAGAACAGAATAGTCTGCCGGTTTGGTCGGATGTTAGCGAATATTTTCATGACTTGAGGCTCAAATCCCATATCGAACATGCGATCTGCCTCATCCAGGACAACGTAAGTCACTCGCTTCAGGTTCGTGACTCTACCAGAGTTGGCTGCTAACAAATCAATCATCCTTCCTGGTGTGCAAACGATGATCTCGGCTCCTCTCTTCAACTCAGCGATCTGATCCTTGATCGGAGCACCGCCATAAGCACAGACAGCACGTAAACCCATAGACTTCAGAAAAGGTTTGCAGTCCTTGTGGATCTGAGTTGCCAGCTCTCGCGTGGGAGTCATTATCAAGCCAATTGGTCCATCGGTGCCCTCCAAAGGTCGCTGGTCTCGAATATGGCGGAACATAGGTAGAAGGAAGGCAATGGTTTTACCGGAACCTGTTTTGGCTACCCCAATGACATCTCGGCCAGACATGATTGCTGGTATAGCTTGCATCTGAATTGCTGTTGGCTGGTCGAAGCCCAGCTTACGGACAACTTCCAGGGACTGCACATTAAGACCACATTGAGACCATTTTTGGACCGGCTTAGGCACCTTTTCACCAGCAACCTTGATTCCGTCCAACTCAAGCCGTAGATCCGCAAGTTCGGCTTCGGTAATCTCTGAAAGTTCTGCTGGCTCAGTGTAGAAGTTCTTCCGGAATGGCGGGAGGTTCAGCTTAGCGTAATTGATGGTAGGTAAATCCTTCTTCCTCCTTGCCTTACTAGCCATGGCCAAGATGTCATCAGGGTCTGCTTCTAATGTCATGAGATCCACATCATCGTCGCCGAACAATGCTTCAGGCTCTACTTGCTGTCCCTTCTTCCCGGGTTTGATGAATGTTGTCTTGACTTTAGGTGCTGCAAAAGGATCACCCATCTCGTCCATGAAAGCGTCAAGTGGATCAACATCTTCATCCACTTCCATATTTGATGAATCTGGCTCTGTAGCACCAACGTCCTCCATCTGAACATCGGTGTTTTCTTGCGACTTAGGCTCGCTATCATTTTGTACACTTTCCTGCTGGTTCTGTTCTTGGAGTCGTTCTTCTCGCTTTTCTGCTGCAGCCCTGGCGGCGGCGGCGGCCTCCTCCTCCGTGCCAGCATCCTCCATGGCATTATCTTCATCTTCTCCTTCGAAACCGTTAGCTTGATCTGCAGCATCGTCGATATTGTCAAAGGGCATCGTGGGTAGCTTCTCAAGTTTCTTCTTTGCGTCCTCATCCTCGCCGAAATCTAATGCTCGTTTGGATGCAGCTTTGTCGATGTCATTAGCTGCCTTGGTACTGAGTCCAAAAGCATTGAGATTGCCTCTAGCTTTGGGCAATGTAGATGGCGCTTGCGTAGAGTTAACATTGTAAGCACATTGATATGAAGGGTTGGAAAACTTACTTTTGGTAAGGCTGTTGGTAACTGTGGGCTTCTTGTCAGCAAGTGTCCCGTTGACCATAGGATTCAAGGCAGCGGACGCTTTTGAGAGCTCTTTCAAAGATACATCTTCACCCAATGCCTTCGCAGCATTTGTACTTGCCACTGCTTTCTTTGCTATAGCTTTAGGATCGAACTTCCCAGCATAAGGAGTAGATGGCGTGACATCGTGTGGTGACTGCGGAGATGCTGGTGAGCCAGAAGAGGGCGACAGATTTGCTTTTTGGTCGCTGTCGTTCAGTAGTTTACGTGTACCACCAGTAGTGGAGGTTTTCTCCTTGCGCTCCTTGTCCTCGGCCATCTTCTTCTTCCATGCTTCCAACTTTGCTAACCTCTCGGCTTTCTTTTCCGCCTCTGTATTCGAAGCGACGGATGCAGCTGTTGCTTCTTTGGGAACCTGTGATAGTGATGAATGAGTTGTGCTCAATTTCAAGGCTGCAAAATCACGTACAATAGATACTTTGGTGCCATCAGACTTGCTAGGTTTTGCACGAAGCTCTTCGCGTCTGCTGGGGGGCCTTGAGTCAGTAGAGTCCTCGCGGCGCCTTCTAGCCCTGTCCAAAGAGTTTTCTCGCCTGTCACGATAGTCACGATCTCGACTCCTGCGTCGGCGTCGATCAGGGGAGCGTTCCCTCTCAGCGTATCTGTCCCTGCGATCCCTCGACCGGTCCCGGCGACTAGATCTGTAATACTCATCTTCTCTTCGGTCTATCGATCTATCTCGGCGTCTGTGTGGGTCTCGATCGCGGTGACGCCGCTGCGACAGATTAGTCAATGGCCAGGATACTTCGCGGGGTTGGTCGGTCCTCACATCCGCGCTCCGCGAGCGACTCCGGCGACGTGGACCACGTTCATCATCCCTCCGGCTTCTCTCATGATCCCGTCGGACATCATCGTCTTTTCGAGTGCGCTTCGAGGAGTGTTGACTTCCTACTGGCGATGGTGAGCGAGTATCCTTGTGTCGAGCCATTGCGTTGCCTCAAACAATGTTTGTCAACCAGTGGGCACAATACTTTTGTGGCAGTTCTTCAAGACGAGAGATCCCGTAATGTGCTTTCCCCTCCAACGTGACTTTATGTCTTTCCAGCGGAGCTGGTGAGAGTTGTTCTGGTGTTCTTCGAGGATGAACCAAGGCTATAACTCTTAGTTATTTAGTCTTGGCCTGGCGTGCGTGCCTGGAGTAGTTACTGTCACTTCCGCCTGACAGATTTTGAAGCTCGGCACGTCGGCAAAACCATCACTCCGCGATGACCTGACCGAGCTAGCTCCAAGGGGGTTAGTGGGTTTGAGCATCGCGACTTGCAAAGTTGCAGCCAATAAGGATAATCTGCCCCAGAGCCCAGCCCTCTTCCTTTTTGGGCCTTGCTCTTCGCTAGCAGAAACAGGACAGGGACCGCGTTTTCTCCACCCCCCCAATCCTTTTCTGGCCATCGCATCGACCTCACTTGCCTCACTTGCCCATTGTCGTCGTACGTTCCACACTAATTGGGACATCAATTCTATTCCAGACCCCTCAATCACGATGCTCTATAGCATTGGGCAAGCCGCAGTTCGGCGCGTGGTAACGGGAGCTCCACAGCTGTCAACAACGCGCTCAATTCTGACCATCTGGCACCTTCAAAACGGAGCCATCTCGAAACAAGACCTCATCTCCATAGCTCGCAAGTATGCTACAGCTACCAAAGTCACCAAGACCACGCGAACAACGGTAAAAGCCACTCCAGCCAAGCCGAAGACTAGGACCCCGTCCACGAAAACCAAGAGCACCAATGTCACCAAGACCACCAAGGGCAGGAAGAAGGCTGTGAGAAAGGTTGCGAAAAAGAAGCCCAAGAAGAAGACCACGGCGAAGGCAAAGGCGAAGGCGCAGACGAAGAAGAGAACCGGCAAGAAAGTGTTGACGGAGAAGCAGAGGGCAGCTGTTGCACTGAAGAAGCAGAGAGATCGTGTCAAGCAATTGAGGGCCACGGCGCTAGTAGGAGAGCAGCCCAAGAACAGAGGGGACACCGCTTGGCAGGTCTACTTATTAGACAAGGTGACGGGCGAGAAGAATGCCATCGGCCATGTTAAGGAGGTCTCCACTCAATACAAGGCACTGTCACCAGAGGATATTGAGGTATGCATCCTGCACAAGGGCGATACTTCGATACAGCTAAATGACCTCCGCAGCAATTGAACCATAGGGCCAATGAGAACATAGCACACAATCGTCTTGCCTACAAGCGCTGGGTTGAAACCCATACACCTGACCAGATCCGCCAAGCCAACAGTGCGCGTGTCTCACTGCGTAGAAAGCAGAAGCAGGCGAATGGAAAGTCGACTAAAGGGCTCCGAAAGATTCATGATGCTCGTATAGTCTCAGGTCGTAAATCAGCTTACAACACCTTCACCAAGGATCGATGGGCTTCTGGTGATCTGAAGGGCATTGCCATCATCGAGGCTGCCAGACTCCTCTCCAGAGAATGGAAGGCTCTGACACCCGCAGAGCGCAAGGTATGATGTCACATCCTGGAGCTATTTTGAATGTACTGATGTCTTATAGGTCTATGATGATCTAGCAGCTGCCGACAATCTCAGGTACCAACAAGAGTACGAAACGGTCTACAAGCACCCAGTGCCATCAAAAAGTGTAAGGGCAAAGTCGAGGGCAAAGTCGACGTGAATCTTCACGAATGTGGTATCGCTGTAGATTTCCTCTTCCTGATATCGTTCTCTTCGTCATCTAGAGACCCGCGTATCGATGGGCGTGTTGATGGGTATTGATGGGATATTCCTTTGGGGCGGATTGAATCCAGTCCTTTGTAGCTATACCAAATCCAGCCTTACTGAATTGATTTAAGCGCAGTGGTATCAAATTCTTAGCACGACTCGATCCCCTTATGTATGGTGTGACTGCTATGGCCGTTACACACGTACGAACAGGAGCACACCAATTCATGTATCTTGTAGCCATCTGTGACAATCACAGCACCAGATAGTAGGGTCTGACATCAACCTCCATCACGAAAGCCTGGGTATGCAAATACCACCAAGAACCATCGGGTCTGGTAGTTGGCATCTATGATACTTTGTTGTCTAAACGGTGACATGGCGACAGGGTCACATAGTTAATCTACGTTATGGTATCAGATCTCGGTAAAACGCCGCAAGCATGCTCAAATCATATTGAGAATATCATCGAAGCTATAGCTATGGCACCATCCTACACCATAGAGTACGACTAGCAAGTCTGCCCTATACGGTCGCCACCAGTATTTGCAAAGAGCTTGGCCAAGAGATTATCGTGGCAGTCTTTACAGAGCTCGTTGAATTACTTGCGGAACCCTTCGACGAAACAACGGTTCCATGACACCGATGCAAGCGACGACAGAAGCTACTAGCATTTGCGGAATCTCGAAAGAGCCAGAACGCCATTTGACCTCACCAATCACAAAGGGTGTGAATGCCATAGAGCCTTGGGACCGTCCAAGTTTGCGACAAAGGTCATCGCTTCCTGTTGCTTGTCTCATGTGAAGCTCTTTCCGAGCCCTACGAAACCATGCCTTTAGGACCAACAGTTTTCTCTACCCAACGTCGAGCCTGGGCCTGAGCTCTTTTGGTCGAGCTTGTATGGATTGTCTGATTCCACCAAAGCGCTGTCTGCGTGTCAATTTTCGCCCTCCTTGATGTCATTTGCTTATTCGCAGTTTTATTCACCACTGCCGGTCTTGTGCACGCTGTTAGCCTATCTCCCATTGCTACCCTGTATCGATTGCTTGTTGCAAGCTAACTAGGCTAGAACAAATCATAGGAGTGCAGAGAATATCCAGCTGGGTATATGTCTATGTACATACATGCATGCATAATTGACCCACTGGCTGTCTCTCTCCCTGCTATGCAATTTCATTGGTGAGTACCCAGTATGCTGTACCTGTCAAATCAACTCGGAATCGCTGCATATACCCGTAGTTCCATGAAAATGCCATCAATTGCTTGCAGGCATGCTTGCTTGCGGTCGCCATGTTCCATCTCACTCCATCACGTCAAAGTGTCATGATGCCCATGCCACGCCACATACCAAATCCTTGAATATTGAGCGCAAGTGTTGCAATGCGAAATCGACTGATGAGTGCCGATGATGCCGAACTCCAATCCAGTCTTGGATGAGGCAGATCGCATGTTCGATATGGGATTTGAGCCTCAAGTCATGAAAATATTCGCTAACATCCGACCAAACCGGCAGACTATTCTG
>Ga0115846_100321_pt1 | contig 25754 bp, 26 predicted proteins | sample InSIn5gowninarea_2_FD_83860 | JGI IMG/M metagenome (GOLD analysis project Ga0115846, IMG submission 83860) | reverse complement strand
TCCCTGTAGGTCCGCTTATCACACTCAATGCCTTATTCGGGAACTGAAGCGTAATGTTTCTCAGCGTAAATCGATCAGGCATCCCTTCTAGTGGGTTTTGCTCAACATCCGACTCCTCCGTAGTCGTCTTCTTTTCGTCAACCTCCTTCGTGGGTGCAGGAAATCCGAACGATGCATTGTCAAAAGCTATGGACTGACCAGGGTAAGTAGCCTGTACCTTGTCTTCTCCTTTCAGATATTTGTCAATGCGGTCAGTGCTGACTTTGCCGTTGATACCGATCATGGCTAGCAACGGGATCCAGCTCAGAACGCCTTCAAGCTGCATGAAGACAGCTAAGGCAGTGAAGGCAATGGAAGGCAATAAAGCTCCGTGAATGTATGAATATGTAGCAAGAGCGAATACTGTGAGGAACACTGGAGTCAACTCGTAGCCCAGGGTCATGTAGAGATTGTTGATCTTTGTTTCCCATAATTTGTCCAACTCTTCTTGTCGTACATCAGTGAGCTTCTGGCCCCACTCCTCCTCAAGTGCAGAGAATTTGATTTGACGAATGCCAGTGAGCGCTTCTGTGACCATCGTGGTCTTACGATCTCTGATCTTCATCAAAGCTTTCTGAAAGCTTTGATATCTTGATACAAGATACTTGTTGAGCAAAACCCACTAGAAGGGATGCCTGATCGATTTACGCTGAGAAACATTACGCTTCAGTTCCCGAATAAGGCATTGAGTGTGATAAGCGGACCTACAGGGAGCGGAAAGAGTTTGCTGCTTGCTGCAATTCTGGGTGAGGTGGATTTGCATGAGGGCAGTATTATTGTGCCAAGAGCACCACCGGAGCACGATTTCTTTGACGACAAAGCTACCGCCGAGGACTGGATTATACCTTCGGCTATCGCTTTTGTTTCCCAGCAACCTTGGATTGAGAATGCAACCATCAAGAACAACATTCTATTCGGCCTCCCATTCGATGCTACTAGATATGAGAAGACCATCAAAGCGTGTGCTCTACTTCGAGATATTGACATGCTTGAAGATGGGGATCAAACCGAAGTTGGTGCTCAAGGAATAACACTCAGCGGTGGTCAACGATGGCGGGTCACTCTAGCTCGAGCGATCTATTCAAGGGCGGGTATTTTGATTCTGGATGATGTCTTCTCGGCTCTAGATGCACATGTGGGAAGGGATATCTACGACAATGCACTGATGGGCGAGCTTTCAGCGAACAGGACCCGAGTACTGGCCACACATCATGTCTCATTATGCTTGCCTCGTGCAGAGTATGCTGTCAAATTATCCGCCCGTGGAAGTCTGGAGTTTGCTGGATCGGTGAAGGAACTTCAAAGCACTGAAGGATTCGAGGAGAGCTTAAAGACGGAAGAATCATCCGAGCGAGAAGAGCGTTCAGAAGAAAACCCTCTCAACGCAGATGATCCGAAGATGAATGGTGCACCAAACACCACGCAGGAGACCAAGAAACCTAAGAAGCTTGTTGAGGATGAAAAGCGGGAGACTGGAAATGTTAAGAAGGCGGTGTACACCGCTTACCTGAATGCTACGGGAGGAGTTCCATTCTGGGTCTGCGTGCTCATATTCTACATGGTCGCGCAAGCTCTGGTGTTAGGTCGTTCGTGGTGGATCAAGATTTGGACTGCGACATATGAACCTTCAACGCCTGAACTGCATCACATGCATGGTGAACATGTTGTGCAGACATATCTCATCAGGCCTTTCATCAACCCTACCGTCAAAGTGTTGGCGGGAGATAATCAAACGCTCGGCTATTACCTGGGTGGATATATTGCTCTTTCAATGGTCTCAAGTTTGGTGGATGTGGGCAGATATTACTTGGTATATCGAGGAGCTCTGCGAGCCTCGAAGTTGGTCTTCGAAGGACTTTGTTACAAAGTCCTTCGAACACCTATGAGATGGGTGGATACGGTCCCTACCGGTAGGATCCTGAACCGCTTTACGGCTGATTTTCAGTCCTTTGACTCAGCGCTGTCGAGCAACTTCGCACAGACTGGTGCAGCCTTTCTATCCATCATCGGTATCATGGTGTCGACGTAAGTTGCAGCAATTTGCGACTTTTCAAGGCTAACAGAAGCAGATTCTTCGTATCACCCTACATGATTATCTTTGCATTCGTCCTCTTAGGTGAGTAATACTTTATGCTCGTATGGAGCTCTAGCTAACGGCTATAGCCATCTGCGGTCAAATTGGTCTTCGCTACATACGCGGCGCTCGCTCCATCAAGCGTCTCACTTCGATTCAAAAAAGCCCTATGATTTCGCACTTCAGCTCCTCCCTCCAAGGCCTGAGTACTATTCGCGCCTTCTCCAAAACACAAGTTTTCCAGACCCGTATGCATGACCTGATAGATTCATTCACATCAGCGATTTGGCACAACTATCTGTTCAGCACCTGGGTTGGCTTCAGGATGGCACTCGTAGGTACCATCTTCTCGTTCACCGTGGCAGCATTCATCGTGTCTACGCCTGGTATAGACGCTAGTTTGGCTGGGTTTGCTCTGGCTTTCGCATTGTCATATCGAAGAACGGTCAATCGTCTCATCAAATTTGTGGCGAGTACAGAACTCGATATGAACGCCGCAGAACGTATCTTTGAGTATGCGGATCTGGACGTCGAGAAACAGGATGGTGATGGGCCGCCCGCTGCTTGGCCATCGGAGGGTCGTCTTGAGGTTGAAGATCTGTATGTTGGTTATGCGGAAGGCCTTCCGGATATATTGAAGGGTCTATCTTTTCGGGCAGAAGCCAACCAACGGGTTGGTGTGGTGGGAAGGACAGGTGCTGGTAAATTTCCTCGTCTTGTCGTTGAAGAATCTGATGCTGACCGTTTCGCAGGCAAGTCGACGTTCTCGCTGGCATTGTTCAGGTTCCTGGAGGCACGCAGGGGTAGCATTGTCATCGACGGCATTGATATTTCCAGGCTCAAACTTCATGACCTCCGCACTCGCCTGGCAATCATTCCTCAAGATCCAGTACTCTTTTCTGGCACCATCCGATCTAACCTCGACCCCTTCGATCAGTATTCAGACTATCAACTCAAAGAAGTTTTGCAACGTGTGCATCTGGTCCCTTCCGCTGAGAGTACACCAGTACCAGAGCTCGACACTTCTGCCAACGAAGAGTCCAGCGCACCTGATTCGAGCAACGTCAGCAGCACCGTTGTTGACGCTACTTCGACGAAGGAAAACACCAACCCCTTCCTATCACTCTCCTACCCTATCTCCTCAGGCGGAAGCAATCTCTCACAAGGCCAGAAACAGCTTCTTTGTCTCGCACGGGCAATTCTTACTCGTCCCAAGCTTTTGCTACTCGACGAAGCTACTTCAGCTGTAGATATGCACACCGACGCTCTGATCCAACGCAGTATTAGAGAAGAATTCAAGAATACCACTTTACTGGTCGTCGCGCATCGACTCAGCACTGTTGCGGACTTCGATCGAATACTCGTCGTAGGTGATGGGAAGACGGTCGAGTGGGGTAGTCCGAGAGAGTTGATGGAGCAGGAAGGGGAAGGTGTGTTTAGGGAAATGGTGGGAAGAAGTGGAGAGAAGAGTGAGTTGGAGAGGATCATTTTGGAAGAGAAGAAGGAATGACTGTTCGAGGTAGAATGATTGAGGTGTTAGATAGGGAATAGAGGGGGAGTCAAGTCAGCATAATGTGCGCAAATGATATGTATGGATTTTAGTTTAGAGCTTCATCGCGGATTCCGCAACAGCGTGTATTGAGTAGTGCATAGAATAGCAACAGCGTCTACGTCTTAGCCCTCGCATCTACATGTGAGCGGCTGAAAGAGGTATGCAGTGATACTTGATATTTGAGCGAGATATTATCAGCATTACTCGGAGTTCCTACGCCGTGCGAGTCATCTCGTGACCCTAGATGTGGCAATGGCCTCGGATTTAACCCGCGTTCTTGGCCTGTGACTACGACTAGTTTCACCCGACGTCTGTTGCTTTCCCCTCACTCCGCACCATTATTGGCAAGATAATCGATATATTTACTGGCTATCTTCCCATCCCAGGAAGCAGCGACCAACGGGTCCGTCTTTGAGAGGCTTGCTAATCGAGATGGTGTTGGGCCTGCTTTAAGGTATGGATGCATGGGCTTGGGAATGCCCTCCCCAGGTTGGCAGCGAAGGGCCAGACTGCACTGCGTAAGTAGATACCTTAGGACAACGCTTTTAGAACGCACGCCAACTCCAAACTTTGAAGTCTCTAATGGTGTGTATCCGAATTAATATTAATAGTACTCTGCTATAAGCTGTATTGACTCTATACGAAGACCTCGTATTTGGAATCCCACGACGGGTGGCGGGTGGCTGCCATGCAAATCTGGGGTACATGGTGCTAGTAATAATGCGGGCTAGCGCAGTAGAAGCTCTAGACCTCACTTCGTCCGAGCATCTCTTTGTTCTTCCCATCTTCCAAGCATACACACCACAGCTCTCTGCCTTCCTTAATGTAGCTTTCAGGCTTCTTCAACTTCCCACCATGACTACAATCACGGCAGAAAATATTGACCTGGACAAGCCCGGGAAATACCCAATCGTCTTGAGCGATAGCTTACTAGGCAAGCCATCTCGCGACCTCTATACCGGTATTCGCTGTGGGTCTCCTTGCCTTATTGACCTCTACAAGACGAGAACTGACATTACCATGAGACAATTACAAACCACCTCCCACATCCAACACCTCCACTTCTGATCTGCACCTCCAGCCCTCCACCCCCACAAGCTACGACCTCTCCTTTACCGAAAACTCCGAACAATACGAATACACTGGCTCTCGCAGCATCAACAGCGGGCAATGTATCTTGCTCTTCGACGCGGACAAAATGCACTTTGTATTGCATCGTCTTGACTCAAATTTCGATATGAATCTCACGTCCGCGCCTTGGACCGAAGATGCTGCTGCTTTGAGGAAGCAATATCCACAGCTTGAGGCCACACATAATAAATCTGGGACGCAGAGGGGACTGTCGAAGGTAAAGGGTGCGGGAGTGAAAAAGAGGGTGTCGGTGGGGGGGACGGGGGGAAGGAAGGCGAAACCGCTGCCGAAGGAGGAGGAAGAAGAAGAAGAGGATGAGTCGGATGATGGGCTGGAGATTGAATATCCGGGTGGGCCAATGCAGAGTCAGATGCAGAGGGAGGCTGTTTTCTCGACGCCGAGGTTTGAAGGGGCCGTGAGTGAGAAAGATAGTGACGATAGTAGCGAGGAGGGTGGAGATTCAATCTACGTCCATCATGGGAAGGGGAGGGAAAGGGAAAGGGAGCAGAATCAAGATGTCGATCTACTGCAGTTACCCAGTCCGATGAATGGGCATGAAGATGCAAATGGGAATGGGGGACTGAGTGAAGATGATGTTGAAGCGGATTTAGAGGCTGAATTGGAGCAGGCCCTACAGGCAGAGATGGGGAGTGCGGAAAGTGATGAGAGTGAGGAGGAGTGAGGGGCTGAAGATGATGATGGGTACGTATGGATCGGCATTATGGATCGGGATTGAGCATATAGCATTGGAAGGCGCTGGGTTTGGATTAGATGACGAGTTTGACGCTCTATTAATGTATAGAATGCTGAATAGAATCAAAGAAGATGAATTGAGACCTAGGGGAAGTCTCCTTAATGGTGATCTAGCAAAAGCTGGCGGATTGCACTTGTCCAGATTGGGACAATGGCCCGGACCGTGCGGTGTGCAACAAAAAGCATGAGCCAGCGAGTCATAGGCCAAGAAGGACGACGAGTCGAAGTGGTCCAGATTAGGAATTTTCCCCCTCGTTATGAGATGTGCAACAAACAGGGTCTGTCTGCGAATCACAGGCCACATAAGAAGACGGCGGAGCACATGAGCGGAGCTATGCTTAGCGGAATATCACGTGACAGTGCGGAGACGTGCAACAAAGCTGGAGTCCGGCGAATGACGCGGAGGGAGACAGCGGACTCCGGAGATGTGCAATAATTCTTTGTCTGTAATCCTACCAACCTACGTGCCAATCACGCAAAGGAGGACGGTCGACCCTTAGGATTGTGCGAAAGGAAATGGAGAGGTTTGCTGTTATGGAGCATCTGCTGGATCTCCATATGGACTCAGATATCACGTCGCAGTGAAGGGGATATTTGGGCTGGTGTAGATGGATCGGTGAGGTTGCGTGTGGCATGGGCAAGTTCTTATGCTTTGAGCTGTCGAAATGATGAATGTTGGGCATGCTCGAACCTCAAGCTACTCCCTTCTCTCTTCCTCTGTCCTTGACCATGTACGGGGCCTTTTGGAACCATTCTCCTTTTTCAAGCTTACCTATCCTTTCCCGTTCTATTTAATTTCTGGGGTGAATGAACTATGAAGTCGTTTAAGTACTGGCTTTGATCGGATCTATGGCTGTTGCTTGGATACCAATGATGAAGATGTCATCTCTGATCTCTATACTGTCTTGTTTTTCTTGCTGCTAAGGTGACAGCGAAGCGCATCATTTATCGGTGCAGATCCACCGGTCTTGCCAAACGGTGTCACTCCTTCAGCAGGATATTGTCCTCGATGACCAGCGCCTGAAAGTAAACGGTATTGAAGTTGATGTCGTCGATGGTCTCAGCTCCCTCTTGCCCTGAAACCATGAAACCGAGCCCGGTGATGTTGTACAGCCTCATGCTTCTGTCAACTCATGTGGACACTCAAGGGAGTTTGCAAAGCCGCTGTGTCATCCTTTCCAGCTTGGCAAGTAGACATGAACTTGGTAGGGAATTGTGTCTCACAAGTTTGGACCTCTCAAATGATCAAGCGGATGACTTGTTACGAATCCAGCCCGCACGTATAACCTTCAGAGAGACAGCGCTCTGGTATAGAGCCCTAGACTCTCATCGCGGGGTCTCCAGAATCGTAGTATATTCTGTGCTCATTACGCAAGCTTTGCACCAAGATCGAGAATTGAGGCCTGGCACTTTGTTTCCAAGGCTTCCCAGGACAAAGCACAAGTCATGTCTTTTCACTTTGTCTTCTATGATGGCATTATCAAGTTGCGACCTTTGTCTCACTTGCTCCAACAAAGATATCTATTCTGAGACAATATTTGCTTTGTCCACGCAAAGAAAGCTCATATATACGAGAATGCTATTGACTATCCTTCAAGTCCTTTTCAAGATACTTTTAAATTCCCTCTCCTGATCTCTTTAGTCTGTTGGAGCAGGTCTCCTCGGTTGGCTTGATCATCCTTTCAATCTGTATTCGTATCAAGATGACTTCCAAGACACGCAGAAGCAGGGTTAGTACCCGAGCTGTAGAAGAGGCACTGGTACAGTCCAGTACAGCTCGGTTAGTGAGGAGATATTCCGAGCTCGACGTTCTATACCAGGACTCTCTCACCCACTCTGATCCTCAAGCTTCATGCAAGAGTCCTTTTCATACTCTCTTCAATCACTCTGCTGAAATCCACTCTAGATTTCTCTACGCCTGTACACTAGTAGGTGTCGAGACCGTTTGCATTGTAAGTTATTCATACGTCTTCATTTGCGCCTTGATCCTTGATTCAGATACGGTCTTCGACGCACTGCTCAAGGTAATCTCACCAAACAAACACAGCCTATGGGCCTTCGCCTATACTCGCTCGATTCCATATGCACTGCACTACGACTCATCTCCGCTCCCATGCTTTTACGGAACCCTTCCACCACGCAGCTACCTCCGCCCGATTCACCACAGCCCACTCGCAGCTAATCACCCCCACGAAGTCTACACTACCTCCGACAACACCCTCAAGAGATGCAGATTCAATGGTAAGCCCATACTTAACAATTTTGAAATCGAACACTACCCCTCTCTCTTCCTCCTCCACCCCGCATCGAGACACTGGCCGCTCACCTCATCTTATCTCTCTGATCCATCCTACATCTCCCTCCCCACCATCTGGACATCCCCTCCATACAAACTCACCCCACCCCTGCTCGAAATCATACAATACCCCTCTTACACCGCTGGCATTCCCAACCGCGGCGTTCGCACCCTCGCTCCCCTCATGCCCGACCAACTTCTTGGCGAGTATGCAGGAGTCTTTATTCCCTACGACAGCCAGACCTTCTTCGGCGACGACATCTACGCCATGGCGTTCGAGATCGCTGCGCAAGATGATGTGACGGGGGAGGTGATTGGGGAGCAGAAGGCTGTAGCGACGGTCGTGGCGGGGGAGAGGGGGAATTGGACGCGATTTTTGAATCATCGGGGGAGAGGGGAAGCGAATTGTAGGTTCATGACTGAGATATTGGGGGGAAAGAGGAGGATTACGGTGAGGGCGGTAAGAAAGGTGGGGTTTGGGGAGGAGTTGACGGTCGATTATGGGGTGAGGTATGGGTTTGAGTGAGGGGGGTTGGTTGGAAGGTATGACGGAGATATAACGTTGAAATGCTTCTGATACTCGGTCTTTTCGTCGCAACTCATCCTGCTCCATGATACAGCGCCGTCTCATGGTTTTGGGGAAGTTCTGCCACGTTTGACTCGCGGGCAAGAATGTGGATCCAACTTGGGTGAGCGCATCTTCATACAGGGAAGGCCTCTTGTACAGTGTACAAAGCTTGTCTTCGAGATCTTACGTCAAAATCCATTCTTAGGCGTCAAAGAGGACAAAGTAACCAGCCAAGGGGCACGGCAAACAAAGAAAGGATCCATTCCACATCAACAAGACTTGGAGGCTCTTGATTACTTCGTGACCCCTTAAATACTCTTGACGATAAGACCTGTGACAGGACATGTAGAGTCCTTGAAGGAAGCAAAGAATATCTGGAAATATACCGAGAGTAGAACAGGGGCCTAGTCAGAATTGAGACCGGGGACGCCTGCAGACACCAGCTAGTAGAGAAGAGGTTTGAACTTCATGATTGGGCATCATCACTTTTCGAACGCAAAGCATCGTCCTCAAAGCTACTCGCATCATCTTAGCAAGAACTAAACCAGTTGTTGGAGATGTTGTCTGATGTCAAGCCCTAGCTTTTACAAAGCCGAGCTTTGCCGACCCAAAGCGGTGAAGTTCCACTCAGCTCTCCCCGTCAATCTTCACACCATATTTCTTTCCCACAGAATTCTCTATCATGTCATTGCCTCGCACGCTTTCCCTGTGTATCAATTGAATATGACGGTCATATCCCGAGGCACATGTACGACTTTACGAACCCTACGATCTTCAGTCTTGCATTCTCGAGCTATCTACGACACTACCCCGCCTCAACATCTAGCTTGTAGAAGAGCTCCCAATTCTGCATATCTACCTCGCAAAGAATTCTCTACGATGCTTCCTCGACAGTCAGGAACTCCAGCTCCAGCTCAAGTGCGAGAGTATGACCCCGAGATCACAGACATAGCAAGCTACGTGCATCACACACCCATAACCTCCGACCTAGCTGTGAACTCCCTCAGTCCCCATTCCAATCGGCACAATTGACCCCTCTGCAGTTTGACACCGCCCGCTTCGTCCTCCTCGATACCCTAGGCTGTGGACTCGAAGCGCTTCGCTTCTCAGAATGCACCAAGCTTCTCGGTCCCATCGTGGCAGGCACCTCTGTACCCCACGGCACAAAAGTCCCCGGCACACCATTTCAACTCGATCCAGTCAATGGAGCTTTTAACATCGGCACCATAATCCGATGGCTAGATTATAATGATTGCTGGCTAGCCGCAGAATGGGGTCATCCATCCGATAATTTGGGTGCAATTCTCGCAGTCGCAGATTGGGTGTCCAGGACAAATAGAGCAGGGGGACAGCTGGGTAATGGCAAGGTCATAACGGTGAGGGAGGTGTTGGAGGCCATGACTAAGGCGCATGAGATACAAGGATGTCTTGCGCTGCTGAACTCCTTCAATAGAGTAGGACTGGATCATGTGGTTTTGGTGAAGGTTGCAAGTGCGGCAGTGGTATCGAAGATGCTTGGGTTGAGTGAGAGACAGACTGCGGATGCGGTGTCACAAGCTTGGGTGGATGGACAGAGTTTGAGGACTTATAGACATTCGCCGAATACGATGAGTAGGAAGTCTTGGGCTGCGGGGGATGCTTGTCAGAGGGCTGTAAACCTAGTGTTGAAGGTGATGAAGGGAGAGCCTGGGGTGCCGACTGTGCTATCGGCGCCGGTATGGGGATTCTACGATGTGCTGTTCAAGGGGAATAAATTCCAGTCTCAGCGGCCCTATGGAAGCTACGTGATGGAGAATGTGCTTTTCAAAGTGTCATATCCTGGTAAGTCATATCACATCTCGTCTCTTCCTAGCTGATGAAGACCAGCTGAATTCCACTCCCAAACCGCCATCGAAGCCTCCAAACACATTCACGCCCGGCTCAAATCTCTTGGCAAGACCGCCGCAGATATCAAGTCAATAACCTGCCGCACCCACGAGGCCTGCGTCCGCATCATCGATAAACAATTCAAACCCATGGACAACTTCGCCGATCGCGATCACTGCATCCAATACATGTGCGCTGTGATGCTCGTATACGGCCGATTGGAGGCAACAGATTACACGGATGGCAGCGAAGCCGCTACATCACCACTCGTTGAGTCGTTGAGGAAAAAGATCAAATGTGTAGAGGATTCGCAGTTCACGTTAGACTATCATAATGAGAGCATGCGGACGATACCGAATGCGCTGACTGTGGAATTGGAGGATGGGAACGTTTTGGAGGAGACGGTTGTGGAGGCGCCGTTGGGTCACAAGTTAAGGAGAGAAGAGGCGAAGCCGGAGATCATGAAGAAGTACGAAAGGCATCTGAGAGAGCATTTTGAGGAGGAGAGAGTGAGAGAGTTGGTGGAGTTAGGGAAAGATAGGGGGAGATTAGAGGGGATGGGGGTGGATGAGTATATGGATTTGTATGTTGTGGAGAAGAGCAAGTTCTTGTGAGGCATCGATTGCTTAAAGTCAAGATAGATAGAGGAACATACTCAGATGAAGAAGAGTAGGTTACAAGACAGGTTGCAAGAGATCCGCTCAGTCATCTTAACACGTGATCTCTCTTCTCCCGTCTCCGCCTCCAATCCTTATTCCAAATAATTTACCGCGTTCAAACCTGCTCCCTCCCTTAGCTCACATTACTATCAAAGTATCTATTTTGTTGCACATCTACATCTACATAAACCTGTTTCCTACCACGCGAATGTCTCACAACTACGCCATGAACTCGATCGAGGCTTGCCGGGTCCCGCGAAATCTAGGAAAGAAGGTTTGGAGGTCTTGCTTGCGCCGCCCCTCAGGATGTCAGCTGGTATGGATTCTATATGACTGATCATAATGATTAGAGAAGTCATATGACATGATCAACAGATGAGATAAGATTGACGCGTGATGGAAATACAACGAAAGAACAGGCCAGGTTGAAAGCTACCTTGGCATCTCGACGATTCATCCCGATTACCAATGGACAATTGACACAGCAACCTCTCATCGCATGACGGAAGAAGGAAAAGCGACCTTCCGCATCCGCCCAAGGCTCAGACACTCCATCATCATTCATTGGAATACCTAAATTGACTATTCGAGATTTTGTTGCATGTCGTGAGTCCAATCGGGCAATAGTGCAGATGGGGTCAAATCTTATGATTCGTTGGTTTTCTTTGTAATAGTTGGGCGGAGTATGTGATGTCGAGGAAAGGCGTGAGTTTTCGGGGTAGAGGGTAAGGGGAGGGAGTGCGACGTTGAGAGAGAAGGACGAGGTGGAGGGAAAATATCGGAATTGGTTGAATTATCAGGATTTGTGAGAGGAGTTTTGTTGCACATCGCTGTTGCATATCAAGGTTGCACTGCGGCCAAGGTCGCGTTAGCGCTTAGCTTAGGTCCGAGCTATGGGGGCACATTTGTTTACTTTACATTTCAAGGCAAAGTCTCATCAAATCTATCTTCAAGATCATCGCATAATGTGATACTGCACCACGATCAAAGGCTCGAATATGTCAAAAGGGATGTGATTTCCTTTCCCGATATCGCTCTATGTCTTGCAAACCACTGGCTCGGCTACTGGTAATGCAAACGCTAACGCAAGATAAGGTCGTATATTCCTCGTCAAATGCAAGTGCAGAAGGGAAAATGACGTGTGAAGAAAGAGGCCGTATACTTCTCGATGAACAGCAACGCTGCAAGCATGATTTCAGCTTGTGCGGCGAAGGAGGACATGCGCATACACATCTTGTATACCTTCGAAGCGAAGAAGTCGGACTCTTAAAAGCGTGGAACGAGTGATCCTCTTCCTCCCTCCTTTCCCCCACCTCCTTCAATACCCATCACCTTCAAATCACTTCTTCCCTTCTACACTCGCCAGGTACCAGCCCATCTCCATCTTGACAGCCTTCTTCTCCTCCTCATCAAAATCATCCTCGAGCCCCAAAACCGTCCTAATCTCCCACGCATTCTTCCCCACCGTCAATCGTGCAATGACCAACAAGGCCTTACTCAACAGCTCCTGGATATTCATATAATTGGCCGCCGTGATAATCTCACACATCTCCTGCTCCGACACTGCGAAGAAGGCTTCGTCAAAGGGGGTCAGGACGTCGCCCGCGCGGCTCACGTGCGTTACGGCTTCGGCGGCGGATGGGGCGGAAGTGGAAGGTGGTGGGTTGTTCTCCATCCAGGAAACCAACTTCTTGAGCGTGGAGCCGCTCATCTCGTATATGGGGATGGGCTTGGTGGTTGTGGTGGCTTCGGGCATGTCGGCTAGCATGTCGTTGAGGAGGGTGGAATGAGAGGCGGTCAAGCCGGAGATGGAGACGAAGGTTTGGTCTTCCGTGAAGAGAGTTAGGGGTTGCGTGGTGGTGGTGGTGGTGGATGACATTATGGTTGATTTGCTTCTTGCTGCTTCTGGTGCTGGTCTTGAGATCGGTGCCAGATCGATGCTAGATTGAAACTCAGAATTGGATTTGAATAGCAGGTGGTGTACGAACACTGAAGAGTGGGAAGTGTGATCAGGAGCAGAAGCCTCGAGGATATATAGCAGCTAGTAAGACTGTTTTGAAGTTGGGGACAATCTGTTGGGCACGCATGTCCAAAGCAATGATAAGGCGGCTGTTGATACCCTTGTTGTCACTTGCGCTGTAGTAGTCTCACAGTGGTGAGGTGAAGGCTTGGTATATGTTTTGTCGCTGCGGCAGCAGGTATTAGAGAGTACGTACTCCGCAAGATGAATCATGTTGTCCCGCTTGCTCCTTATTGTAACAACCATCTTGAATCGCTCTAAATTGGCTCAGAATCACAAACATGGACGAGAATCAGAAACAAAGAGTGAAATCTCATTGTTCATTTACCGCAATATACCATGAGTCAAGCAAGAAGATAACGTTCAGTGGTAGGTATCGGTTTCGATCACTTCTTTGTCTGAAAGACTTCACTTATGTGAGATTCATCTGACGAACCAATACATCAGAGTAGATATTGCTGTATTCTCTGGTGGAATTTCAGAAAGCCATGCAACATACAATGCAGGAGTACGCATGGAAGTGTATTTTTGACATTCGTCCTCAAAGTCTGAAAAATATTGCAAGGGTCATTAATAGACATTGTGAAAGCAATGGCAGAGAAAAGTGCACCTGCTTGATTTCTCGGCACGTTCTCAAATATGGTGTTGGCTCAAGAATATCGCACGATGATATACCCACACAAGTGTACACCTTACCTCGAAGTAGGAATTCTATTGCTGGATATAATTTGATGCACAGGAGCTCCTAAGATACAGTCAGTACTGGGGCGGAAATTCGCAGAAACAATCGCTTGGCAGCAGTAAGAGTTGGCTTTTGGAAGGTCCATCCCCTTCCATGATCTCTGAAGACCGTGACGAACTCTCAAGCTCTTCGCACCATATCGTCGCCTCGAAAGTCCTCTAACCCTAAAAGGTCTTTGTTGCAACTTGGAAGTTTGAATTCAAGCCTCTAGTCTCGAAGGCTTTCAGTAGTGAATTATCAAGGCTGTGAATAGCGCTGGAATAATATAAACCTGTGAGAAATACTAAGACCGCACGGCTATGATTCATCTTCAAAAGGCATAGTAGCTAGCGCTCGCCAGGCGTTGCCACGATTTGCCGCTAGAATCTGTGAGAATAACATAAAGAAGAAGTCCTTGAAGACAAATGAAAAAGGTCACAATGTGCTTGGCATCCTTCAAGAAATGATTCGTAAGAACGTCGTACACGGAATCCGGGTACGTCATTAACCCCTGCGTCAAGTTATCAACTCAGATCGGACAATTCTGGAGGACATAATGGCAAGCAGGAGACAGCAATGAATATGAGGAAGTACCATCCTCATAGATGGTGACTGGAGAAGTCTGACTTTAGGATCAATTGCCAAATTTGGACCAGCCTTCACGGGTACCCCGGTCCAGTATGGATTGTACGCAGCTACAAGTACTTCCGGTCGTGGAACCAACATCGGAAAACGTTTTCAAGAGGTATACTATGCTGAAGTTTCGGCTGTTAAGTACCGCAGATTAGACAGAATTTCAAGCTACTTCAGCATGATACAAGCATGTGAGTTCGTGGGCACGCCTTGAGGGGATTGAAGACCATCTTTTCGTGAGTACGCTTTGTCGAGGTATCTTCTGTAACTCGTAAATTGTTCATGAAGGTTGCACTTTATGGTCTTCGTTCAGTCAATCGAGTACTGCGTGATCCCTTCAATGTTCTGACCTGAACACGTTGGCCTCGGCGATTCTCCTTTCATGGGTTCACGTCTTGTGTGTTGTCCTCCCAAAGTAATCTCAAAAGCCTCATTAGCGTGAGTAGGAATGCAATCTGTCTCAAACGGGAAAGCTGCGTTCCTGGATCGAGACGGAAGGGGAAAGGTTGTTATCAGACAGATCACGTCTGGGGTACGCTACTGTTGATTTGACCAATCGATGTTTTTCTCCCTTCCTTTTAGTCGCGGGTGGAGATCAGGGCTTCTACTGTTTGACTTATTTGTATTTGAACTCAGCCAGCAATAAGCTGTGAACTAGCAATGCAGCTATGCCTGAAGAGCGCACAAGCTGACTAATACCGAGCTAACATCCTCTTGACCCAGTAACATCTGTCTATTCCAGCTGCTAAAGTAGGGAATGAGCGACCGGAAACCACATTTCCCGCAACGCGACAATCTCTTGAACGTCGAGCCTTTCCTCAAGGGGGCCTTGCAGTCAGGACGTTTGGGGGAGGAGTCTTGAAAATAGCTTCATCATTTCCACATTTGTGTATAAGATGGTGTACAGCCATGTTTCCCCCATTTGCTCCCTCTCTTCCTCGACATCGCGCATTTTACTCGAATATTCGTTCTTTACCATCCACTCACTCAGTCATTCGTTTTGAATATACATTAATCCAACAATCAACATGAAGTACTCTTTGTCTGTTGCAGCTATTGCTGCTGCGTCGATGGTCGTTGCGTCTCCTCTGGCTAAGCGTCAATATGCTACCTCCGACGGTGAGTTTGATATGAATATTACGATGCAATCTTCTCACATGTCACAGTCGAGATCCTCAACTATGCGCTCACCCTTGAGCACCTCGAGGACAAGTTCTACAGAGAGGCTCTCAGCAACTACACTCAGCAAGATTTCGTCGACGCCGGGTTCGCTGATCCATTCTACGCCAACCTCCAGACCATCTCCAAAGATGAACAAACTCATGTTGCATTCTTGACTGCCGCTCTTGGTGATGCTGCCGTCGCTGAGTGTACATACTCCTTTCCCAGCACTGATGCGAAATCTGCCGTCGCTCTCGCATCAGTGTTGGAGGGTGTTGGAGACTCGGTAAGTCCTTTCCCACGGCCACAAAGCATATTGCTAACAACGTTTGAGGCCTACCTCGGCGCCGCTGCTTACATCTCAAACGCCACCTATCTAACAGAAGCTGGTGAGATCTTTCTTTTGAATTCCCTTTCTCTATCTCAGAGCTTGTGAAGATACACGCTTGACGCCCTGTGCCCGATCCATGCTGATATCCCCATTTCCTTACTGTTTCTTCTTCTTGCTGAGATGGCTATACTGACTCCAAGGTCTTGCATAGCTTCGGTGTTGGGTATTGAGGAACGTCATACAAGCTACCTCCGCGCAGTCCAAGGCGAGGCACCAATTCCCCAGCCATTCGAGAACCCCCTCACCTTCAACGAAGTCTACACGCTGGCCAGCGCATTCATCGTTTCGTGCCCTGACTCCAATGCCGCTAAGCCGCAGTTGGATCTCTCGGCGTACCCTGCCCTTGCCCTCGGCACCTCTGGAACCATCAAGAGTGGCGACACCATCCTCATTGAGACTCCAGGATACTCGCTTGTCAGCATTTCAGGCGATGATTCTCCCCTGTACGCCGCCTTTATCACGATTTTGGGACCAATATTTGTTGATGCCGTCCCAACTGATGGTGGCTTCAACGTTGTCGTTCCAGATGGAATCAATGGACAAAGTTATGCCGTGTTGACTGGTTGCAACGAAGCTGTCACGGACGAGACGATCAGCGCTGGGCCAGTTATTGTTGAGATCACGAACTAAGGACGCTGTGCACGGGAATTCGCCGATGTGTTATTAAGAGCTTGGGACTTTCGTTCGCCTGTACATGCTTGATTAATGTTCCAAGGGGTAATGATTCTCCTCCCGAGGATCGTGATGATAGTTACCTAATCAAATAATCCACCATCTACTTCTCTTCTCACTTTTGCAACCTTCAATGAGCGTTGTTGGTTTTATTCATAATGAGCACCGGGACTGAATTTCTCCTACTACTGTTATTATGGAAAGTCGGCCGCGTACATACGCGTCCGGAATTGATTTGGCACCCGTTTTACTTTATGCGTATGATCCTGGATTTTCTTATCTGTAATTGTTCGTTTACTTTCGCAATGATTTTTAGTGATCGAATTGTTGGTAGAATCTACTTCCCCTGTTTTGCTACACTCCCGGAACCTTTTCAATGCGTCAATGTCGCCTCTCGGAGAGCTCTTCCTTGCAATCACATTTGCGCATGAAGCTCAGCGTGCAATACTCACACATGCACTTTGGCCATATCATGTCAAGTGCGAAGGGATAGCCACGAGGGAGATATTTTGCGGTGTTGAGAGGATGGCTGGCGTCCTTGCTGGTCTCCGACGATCTTCAATCTCACAATCACCACCCAACAGGCAACGGCAGAAGACTGAGACGACACCATCCCAGCTGTTCGCTGATAAGCTTTCGCAGTCGAGCGACATCATCTATCTTGTAATCTTTTCTCAATCAACCAAGTATCTCTCGCAATTTGCCACTCCATTCCATTCTTTTTGTGATCCTTTATATGCACCTCTGCTGACAACAAAAGTTAGCCTGGAAGGCATATGGCAAGCTTTGACGACACGCCTATGATCGTGGGTTTTCTTCTGAACCATCCACCTTTTTGACGAGCACGAGTGTTGTCTTGGATTGGGCAAAGTCTCTGTGTGCTTTTTCATACAAACACTGTGGCAACTGGACGGCGTTTTGGATAAGCTTGTTGAAACAAAAGATCGATGACATTTGATGACTATGTCTACCCTCTGGCAAACGTCTGACTGGCTCTACGGAATGACCGCCAGGAAGTTTTCTTTGCAAATCAGGAAGCAAAATAACGCGTTGCTCCTGCTTGATTCTCTTTGTCCGGCGAATTTATTGCTTATTTACATTTGAGCAGCTTTTCAATCTTGCTAATGATAAACTTGTGGGACACCCTAGTTCCTTTTATTTGTTGGTTTGGAAAATTTAACGAGGATTGATTGACTAATTCACCAAGACAGATAGCCGCATTTGGCAATTCTTTATGCAGGCCTTGAAGGCTTTGTTAACAGTCACAATCGAGATCAAGCCTGATTGCTGAGCAGCAATCTCACGAACATATACCATCTGCCATCTTCTTATTCCCCCTTGACTTCATAGAGCACCATCTCAAACTTGACACCAAGGACATTCCTTCTGCAAACACATTCTTTCTGTGGAATCAAAATACGAACATGGCCATTCTTTCGCTGATATACATATTAGGCGTCTTCCTTGTGAAGAATGTCTTTGCTCTCCAGCATGCTAAGAATCCAATACCACAATACTTCAACATACAATCGTATGGCTCAGGATATGGTCTTGATCCTGGCTCTCTCATGGGCCAGGACATCGATGGCAGCTATGTCGGTTTCAATCTCGAGAACTCTCAGCCTTTGACATTTCACATTGATGCTGCAACGAACAATCTCTACTCGGGAACGCGAGTTGTGTATGCCAGTACCTCGCATTCCCCGCCAGTCCTGGAATTGTACGCTCCTTCTGCAGTTTCTGCGGTGAAGAGTGTTAATCCCCTCACCTGCTCAATCGACACGAATCTGCACTTGTCATGCGCAGCTAAGATCCCGAAGACTGCGAGGGTTCATAATTTTCAGATCGTTCAGGTGGGTCAAGATGCTAGTTTCCAGCTCGCTCTTGGTACCGGTACCAGTGGAAGTGCTGTACGAAGTGTCAACCTGAAAGTTGTCGCTGCGGCTGCCCATCCAAGCAGTATTCCAGCGCCTACTTCTTCGACGAGCAGTGTCAACCAAGCATCATCAACCGCAATTGTTTCTACAAGTGTTTACACAGTAGCCACGAAGAGCATTCTGTACTCAAAAATCGTTCCGATACCAGTTGAGTCTTCAGTCACAAGTACCACCAGTAGCCAATCATCATCGAATACTCCAAGTAGCATTACATCGACGAGTACCTCGACCTCCACTACCACGTTAGCTTCAAGTTCTACTACTGATGTACCAGCAGCTTCAAGCGCATCAGCTAATGAGTTCAACATTATCGGTCTTGTGTACGGTGACAACTCAGCTTACATACAGTCCGGATCCCTGATTGTTGGGGCTGGTACTTCTGGTTCGTACATTGGCACTTCTATCAACGGCTGGAACGACAACGTCTTGAGTTTCTCCATCGATCCTAGCACCAACATACTCAGCTCTGGCGGGTACTACGTCTATGCTTCGAATATCACCACTCCACCAATTCTTCGGCTTATCCACCCAGAAGAAGCAAACAAGGACAATGTTACCGACTGGCTCTTGAGCTGCACTGTTGCCTATAATGTTACGCTATACTGCCAAGCAAATCAGGACTTCCTCGTGACTCCTCTCATTATCGATGCTGACCATTCAGGGCAGCGGAATCTGGCCATTGGCGGCATGAATACCGGTAGTTACATCGATCAATTGGATCTGTATGTTCGACCTGTCGTCCAGCAATCTACGATCCGATCAGCAAACTTCAACCTTCAATGCAATCACAACTCCAATGCTCCATTGAATGGGCTCAATCTCCGAATCACATCAGACTCCCCTGCTTCCCTTGGCTTCTACGTCGACGGCCCAGAGCTATCATTGTACCTTAACTATACCGATGGCTTCCTGTATACTTCGGATGGCAGCTCGGTATTGTATATGGATGTAACCACCTCACCACAGCAGATCAGAAGCTATTCGGTGGCTGGACAGATCCCGTCGTACGTCTATCCCCTCATTTGCAACATCGGAATGACCAACTACCTGAGTTGCGTAACGCAGGAAAGCGAAAGGTCGGTATGGTGGGATCTGAACAATGCTGAGCACAACATCGCTTTGGGTCCCATAGGGGTAAGTCATGCGGCTTCCTTGGACATCTTAGCTGTCTTTACTTGAGCCTTGAAGAGCATATTGGAGAATGTATCCTGTTGAATCCTGCCTTATCTATATTCTTGTACATACTATATCCACCTCGATTTCAACGAGCCATGTGATCCATTACATGTGATGCCCTACTCATGACTTGACATTCCTTGTATACTCAGAAGTCCTGCTCACCTTGCAAAGACCAAAGGGGAGCCTGTCGTACTCCTAGCTTGCGTTTGGCTGTTGTGAGGCTGATACTTGTCTTCCTGCGGTCTTTCCTGACTTCACCTTGGCTATGTCACAGCACCACTTATCAATGTCTGCAAGACTTTTTTGAACAATTAACCAAAGGTATGGTGTTGATATCAACGGATGGCTACAAAGGTGTAGACGAGCCAACACTCGGACAAAGAGTTGATCCGACACCCGATTGGCCACGCTTCACTTCAGGCTAAAGTTTCAACTTCCACAACATCTTTGATCTTTACATCTAACTTTGACTTCCGGGAACAACTTGATGATGAACAGACAAGTCTCCTCTCATCTTGTTCTCTTAGACACAGACTTGTTCTTTGATAATGCGCCAGGTTCCAATTCAAGAATGGTGGTTCAGATTCAACCTGCTTGGCTAGCTAGCGTTATACGTGGCCATTCTATCACAGCAGACAAGCTAAGCAAACGATTCAGTTTCCAACGATGCAGCGCTTATAGCGAGTCTTGTTTTGACGTATCTGGTCTTACAACTTCAAGAGTCGAGGGCATATCTTCTTGATTTCAAGCTATCTTGACGAACTCAAGGAGCTTGGTCAGGTTGAAGAGATAATCTGTGCTTCTCAACCATAGCTTCTCGCGTGGTCAATTTATGCTGCTGCATCTCGTTCCTCTGACATCCGAACACGAACATATATATCATGCTTGAAATCTGAGGTGATGTACATGTTTCTACCTTCCTGGTATTGGAATTCTTCTCTTATCAACTTGAAACCAAGTATCTGGCCCAGCACACCTTGTCTTTGATCTCTTTTCATACATTTGCAATTCATTCTGATAATCACGACCGCCGAAGATCTTCTACAGCTTTGAATCAGATACATATCGGCTTGAAGGGTCTTACAGGCTGGTCCTAATCACAAATCGAACTTCAGGGATATCGTTCCCCAATTCCGCCATTGCTGGAAAGGGATCCCCGAATCTCCACAGTCGTCTGTATATATACCTACTTGTCGAATATCATATTTTCTCCCCAGACAATGGACGCTGCAAAGATGCATCATCATTGGGCCAGTGAGGTAGGAACATCAAGGTCAATGTTACGTGAATATTTACTAACATCAACCGACAGAATCGACAACCAACAGAATCGACGAGAATGCGAGTGGGAATATGGCCCGTGCACAATCCCACAACTTTGGACCTTTTCATCTTCAAGACGTAGCGCGCGACACCAATTCACCACAATTTGCTGACGACCAGCATGCCCACCAACCTACGACCACTTTGATCTTACCTTTAGCAATCTTTCAAACAACCTGGCTTTGTGTTCCCAGACTTTGCGCTCGCACCTCTAACGTCTGCCACTGATAGCAGTATCCATTGAACAGGTAATACGCAACAAGGACTTCCTTAGCACTCGCGTTGTACTGACCTTGCTCCAGAATGCCTCCAACAAACTCAGCTGCTACCGGACATCGCGACCTCATCCTGAATGATGCGGTCATAGATGTCGCCTCTGGCAAGCCCGATCTCGAATTCGAAGCAAGACTATCGCAACGCAAAGCGAAACTGCGAAAGCTTCCACAGCCGACATTTGAATCTTTTAGATCGGATGTTGACAAGAACGCGGCGTTTCTTTCCATGTCCTGGTTAGCGCTCGCCCAACTTTTTGACGAGCACAAGGACCTCATCAAAACCAAGTGGAGAAAGATGACCAAAGTCAAGCGAAAAGAACTCTTGAAAAGCGTCACCAGCAGCTTGCCACTCACACATAGGCCAGATATTCGAGCGTCCGAGACTAGTCCTCAGACACCAGAACTTCAAGATGCTTATATTGTCCCATCACTGAATTACGAAGATCTTTGCGAGGGCGATACATTCCTTCTCTTACTCAGCTCTCGAGTACGATATCAACCAGAGATGTTTGCACACAAAGATCTTTATGAATCAAGATTTGGAGTTGCGCTCGGATGCATATTCATGCCCGTTATTGAGGGTTATACTATGCTACTCGATAAATTCGGCTATGGAGTGTATGGTAGGCTACTGGCTTGGGATGATAACGGGGTGGCGCAAGCCCTGCTGAAGTCCGGAAAGGGGTTTGAGCCCGCATTGGGAGCCCTCATCCTTGAAAAACAACGTCTGATCCTCAATCTCTTACTAGCTAGTTGTGTCAAGCTAATGCCGGATCCCCATTCGTCATTTGAGAAAGTGGTTTCTGACATGCAGGCATGGTTTGGTAACCCCGGCTCGAGTATCAGGTCAGGCCCTCGAGATGGAATACTTATGCCAGGAAGCGATGGTGCAACCCTATTGGCTTTCATAGAGAATCGAGACGAAGCTGCAGTAGAGAACTACCTTGGTAGCACCCGCGATTTCCCAAGTCTCGACAAGATTGTGAGAGAAGCGCCGTACCGTGTGCCGGCCAATGTCAGCTTTCTAGCCTTACATGCTTTGGCCGAAGCGCGTTTCACAGCAGCAGAGGATCATGTTTGGAGTCTTAGAGAAGATCCAGCTTACTTCTTGGAGACTACCAACTCATGGGTCGAGCATTCTACGTTGCAAGTTCTGGATGCACATGGTCATGTTCACGAGGATTGTAAAACTCATCGAATTTGGGACACTGCAATTGGACAGACTGTCGCTGACAGCTATAACATTTTTCTTCACTGGGAAGTCATATCGCAACATCTCCAAAAGCTCTCGATTCTTCAGAGTAGATATGCTTCGACCCTCAACCCGAGAACTCCACTACCTCAGGACTATCTTATAGTCATACTGACACTTCGTCGTATGATCCTTGAGCTCAGCGAGTTCTATAGAAGTCAATTGAAGGATCTCTGGCCAGCATCACCCCTTATTCGCTCGTCTTTCATTCGGCTTGAAGTAAGAACAGTCGAATCGCGCAAGGGTGTTCCACTAATATCCAAAGAAGAAATCGATGCATCGAAACGTACATTGATCAAACTCTTTGATGAGCTAAGCTGCAATCGCATGATCAGACATGTGGGCCTACCACTACTTATGGACGATCTTGAGCACCTTCTTAAGGATCCAACCCAGAAGATGATGATTTCTGATCAGGTTCAAATTGTGTTATCTGATCTTGGTCTGATTGCACATCTTCTCGATCAAGTAGAGACCTACTTTCCTTGGGCGGCGACTATGAAAGCGGATAGTGAGATCCACAAGATAGAAATCGATCGGCAGTGGAGCGACTTTTCTAGGATCGGGGACCACCTTGCACCAGCTGATCATCTGCTCGTTGGTAAACATGTCATGCCACCGAAGCTGAAGTTTTATTATCCATGCGAGATGCGAACAAAAGAAAGAGTCGAAAGCATGCAAAAGGCGGAGAAAAAGTTACACACTGTTTGGTCAATGATCGATGGGCATTTTGTTCGACACAGTGGGAAGAGTCTCGTCGATTTGTTCCATCATCGGTTCAAGAACAAGCGTCAGCTCTGTCGTACGCCAGATTGGGTCGATCCTCCTCGCTTAACAATCGATCAGTCACAACCACAACCTGTAACTGGATTCATACCTGCAAATCGCCTTGCCGGCGTTGAGGCCGAGAAGACCTTCCAGCCAGTGCATCGGAAGCACAAAGTCAAGACCAAGGGCCGTATCAAAGCTCCAGACAGCCAAGACGATGGAGCAATATCGACATTGGAAGACAGCACTACTGAGCAGATTTCAAAGCCAAGGCAGCTTTACCTGCTTCCACGTCGAGCGTACCGAGTCTTTACCATCCTATTTCACGTACCAAACCAAAGTGATCAGCCTGGTCAGCTTGCATGGAATGATTTTCTCTATGCCATGGCTGAGGTTGGCTTCGAGTATCAGAAACTGATGGGCTCTCACTGGCACTTTATCCCGCCACCGCAGCTTATTTCTTGTAACCCTATACAGTTCCACGAACCTCACGGAGGGAGAATGAGACATGGTAAGATGGATTATTACGCTGCGAGAAGGATCGGTGCAAGGTTGGGTAGGACGTATGGATGGGATATCACATGCTTCGAGGTCGAGAAGTGAGAGGAATGCGACAAGATCTGGGCATATGTAATGGTTTGTGATGGGACACTTGCCAGATACCAAGTAGAGCATTCTCAGTGTTACGGAGTGTATCAAATTGGTATGTGGGAGGGACATATCGGCGATCAGCCCAGCCATGAAAACCCCCTTTACCTTAGATATGATTCGTGTTGAAATCTACCAGTATAAAATGAGAAAGCTCTTCGCTATCACACTTCATTCTGAATTCTACCCGTAAATGCCGAAGTAAGCTTCCTGTACCAAGCGAATGCCAATATGTGGCTGCTCCAACGTCGCGCCTTAGCTAATAGCGACCCAGTAGGTCACTCAAAGAAGTCTCGAGCACTTGTTTGCCAAGTAACATCACCCTCCTGGATCGCCAGCTGAAGCTTGGGGACACCATGAGCCTCAATCCTTTCTGAAAGAGGCAGAAACCGTTCTCAAGGCTGGAAATATGTGCCACGTATCCCACGCTCATGCAGTGGGCATTCTCCACCGATATCCGCTTTGGATGACCTGATTAATGCATCTAAGGGTAGGAAAATCAACTTCAACGCCTGACAAGGAAAACCACTAAACGAAGACAAAGAAGCAATTGAAAAGTTCGAGAAGAATAGAACGTCTTTACCGTCGGTGAGTCTGGTGAGGTTCCACTTGGAGCAGTAGATTCTACACGAAAGTCGCGCAACTCCCATGGCCTCAAGCACTTCTGGTCCAGCTTGCGTTGATTATAAGGCACATGCTGACGAGCCCAACTCAAAAGACTCAAGACAAATCCCAGCAGCAGATAGATTCTAGGCGTGCTGATACGGCAGACGTCATCGTAAGCTCTCATCCAACTCATATCCCAGTCCGCCAGTGGACATCAAGTTCTCTCCCTCGGGAAGTCCAAGGTCTCTATCGCCAAGCATTCGCTAATAATCCAAAATGTCTTCGTCAACACTTTCACACCTCCGCTCCCCGCCCCGCCTCCAATCGCTCACATGTAGTAGAGCTCCCGAAGACATCCTATCCAGTCAGATCTCCTTCATCACCTACTCCGCCTCCCCGATCGAGACTCTACACCTTCCGCCGCTATCTCTACATCCTTTGCTTCGGTATCGGTCTCGCGCTCGGCAACATTCCAAACATGCTTCTCTTTCCGGTCCCGCCTGATCAATGGGGCGGGGAGCACGATGCTAAGTTCTTCGCTAGATTCCAGAAAGCGGGAAAGAATCTGCCGATTGTACAAGAGCTAGAGAAAGGGGCCGAGTGGGAGGATTTGGGAGATCTGACCGGCGGAGTGTCTGGACAGTATCACAATGAAGGAGGAAAGGGGACAGCAAGAGGCGAGAGGAACAGCTTCTTCGCGAAAACACTGAGCGGTGTTCATACACTCGGAGGCTTTCAACGAGTCTTCAGGAACACGGAAACAGGCGGGGTGGTAGCTGTGGTGCATATTGGGAGTGCGGCTTGGGGATGGCCTTTTGTGGCGCATGGGGGCTTACTAGCTACGATACTCGATGAGTGTTTGGCGATATGTGGCTCTTTGGATGAGGAACAATTTGTGAAGACCAGGAAAAGGGCCGTGACAGAAACGCTGAAGATAAGGTATTTGCAGAAGGTTGGGTGGAGTCCGTTGAAGGAGAATTTCTGGGTGATCAGGGCTGAGAGCAAGCGTGACAGAGAGGACGATAGGAAGATGGAGAAAGGGAGTTGGAGCAGATGTGCGAAGGGTACGTTGGAGACGCTGGATGGAGTGATTTGTGTTGAGGCGGAGGGTTGCTATACTGCGTCGAAAGAGTTGGATGAGAGCTTACGATGACGTCTGCCGTATCAGCACGCCTAGAATCTATCTGCTGCTGGGATTTGTCTTGAGTCTTTTGAGTTGGGCTCGTCAGC
>Ga0115846_100320_pt1 | contig 25803 bp, 24 predicted proteins | sample InSIn5gowninarea_2_FD_83860 | JGI IMG/M metagenome (GOLD analysis project Ga0115846, IMG submission 83860) | reverse complement strand
GCTGCGTTGGCAGGTGCAGTCAGTCGTCGATATTCATCTGCCAATGCCTCCACGACGTCAACAATTGGGCAAGACGCTAGGTCTAGCGTATCGTCAATGTCTCGGCGAACAGCTTCACCACAAGTGAATGCTACGAATATTGCCCAAACCTTCCCAGGCAGTCAACAGCAGGTATCTCAGGACCAACCTGCTGCCCAATCTCGTAACGCCAGCAGACAGACACAGCTACCTACAGGACCTAATCAACCTCCCCACCATGGTTCATATTCTACGGTACCTGAGATCGGTCCACAGAGGCAATCTTGGGTCACCCCACAGCGTGCGCAGCCAACCGGCAGTATCGCCAGTCTTGTCAGCGCGCCCCAGGAGCCTGCACCAACGTCGTATCATCAGAGCACAGAGACTTCTGAGCCCGTCTCATCATTCATCGATCCTGCTCGTGTCTTCAATCCATATCATCGCGAGCATGAAAGGAAACGCCAGCAGGCTCAAGCTGGGGTTGAGGCGAAACGAAGAGCTGAAGAGGAGGAGGCAAGGAAAGAAGAAATCCGGAAGCAAAAAGAGGAGGAAGCTGCAGCAGAAGAGGCTCGACGTAAGCAGGAAGTGGCCGGACAAGAGGCCAAGCAGCGGCAGATGGCAGCGCAGACGGCAAAGAAGGCCTCCAAAGGCGCCGGTAAGGCCAAGGCCAAGGGCAAACCTTCAGAACCCACTCCTCCGACTGACAGTATATCTAATAGTGGTATGGACGATGAGGCAGCTATGGCATTGGAAATGAAAGCTATCATGGAGAAAATGAAGACATTTCGCAATCGAGACCCTTCCTTGTTCCAAAAACTTTGGGAGGATATGCGGAAGCCTGGCTCTAATGGCACAGGTAACTCGATTCAGTCACCATCGCCTCAATTAGCTCAGCGGTTGCTACCAGCTAGTCAAGCTCTGGCTATTCCTGACTCTGCCACACAGCAAACACCAGCTGGAAAGGTTCCACACAAGGAAACGCGTGCAACTGCACCTGTACTCGTAAACCCAGGAACGCCGGACACGAATGCTAAACCAGCAAATGGCTGGCGAGTCGTGGTAGAGGACAATTTTGAGCGCCTTCCTGATCTTGGAAGGTTTCCTGCCGAGCGACGGATACGAACCTCAGGGTACAACAAGCGGTCCAAGATTGCAACCGCTGATAAACCCGAAGCTATAGTTGGGACAGGAACAAATTTAGCATCGGCCACTACTCCAAACACGTCAGCTGTAGCTGTACCATCAGTTGTCTTGCCGCCTTCTGCAGCCAAGTCCACAACAGATTCAGCAAACACAGGGGAAGCTTCAAAACAGCATTTGGTGACAGTGTGGCCCGTGGAAAAACGCAATGCACTGACGACTGCTGCTCTCAAAGTTCTCAAGATGAATCCTGAGAACGCAAGTATTGAGTTAAGCGAAGCGGAGTTGCACAAAATGTTGGAGAACAATCCTTCGTACATCACATTATGTGAGCTGCTCGAACAAAAAGGGTTACGCTTTCATAGAAGCTTTTTCGCGCGTGAGTTGTTAAACAGTGTTCCGGAGCTCAAAACTCCAGCATCAAATAACGCAACCACTGCGTCGGCCTCGAAACCCGTGCAACCACCGCTTCCACAATCTCAACCGCTTCCTACACCCTCACCACTTGCTGCTCCACCCGCAGTACAGGCGGTCTATCCAAGCCCAGCGTATTCGTCTGGGATACCACCAGGCTACCCTCAGGGACCTGTCCAACCACAACAGCAGCATTCGCCTTACACATCTCTGCCAGGACAACCTCCAAGTCACTATGGCAGACCTCAACATTTACAACAACCACAGCCTATTACGTTTGCGAGTAATCATCCAGCCGCTATGAACGCGACTCCACCAACCCCAGTCTACCGGCCGCTGAAAGCACAATACGGGCCACTTGCTCGTCCTCAGCCAATTCCAGGGTCTAAGGAAGCTGCAGCTCGAAAACGAGATTTCTCCGAGTTGATTGATTTGACCGAGCTAGGCGAGAACGATGATTATGTAATGCCCAGTAAGCATGCTAGGATGGACGACGTGGATTCGGACGTTGAAAAAGAAACGAATCTATTACAGGCCTACCAAACTCAACCTCAAAAAGGTCCATCCCATCAGTTTGGTATGTTAGTATCCCAGTATCGACCTCCTCCACTTGCGCCTGCCTACAACTCTCACACCAACAACCTGAGGTCCAACAAACCTGAGCTCGCGACGGATGCCAGCAGCCAGCGTACGGTCCTTGCTAAACCGTTGAATAAAAACGAGGCGCTCAAGAAGGTATACTATGACCCGAAGACAGTGGCCAGGGATATCCTAATTGCTACTGGTCGACATCCTGAAGAGCGACCCCTCAATGTGCACCTGGCAGGCATGCTGGGCAAGTATATTGAGCTCGAGTCTGACGTAAGTACGTTCGAGTGGGACGAGATAGATCCTGGTGGTCCACCTGCACCCAAGGTCGAGTATGTGAATATACCAGCATCGAAACCTCGTTACAAGATTGGAGAACGCGTTCCGAATCGTCGATACAAGCCTCGCACTCCGAAAAGTCTTATCGATAAGACGCGTCATCCCGATCCGGAAAGGCGTCAGCTCACCAGCACGAGCGGTCCAGCTGCGCAGGACAAGCCAACTCACAATCACTCTCAATTACAAATTGCAAAGAAGCAACCTTCAAAGTTGCGTCACTCTTTGTTAGCATCTGAGCAAGAAGGCTTAGCAACTCCTTCTTTACATGATCCTACCCTTCTTTCCAATGAAAAATCTTACCGATCTACTTCTCACGCAAACGAGATTCGGCCGCCAGACGAGAAACCTATCACTTCCTCCCCAGCAATGGCAACCCCTCTGGTAAGGAAACGTGGGAGACCACCTGGTTCGAAGAACCTCACTACTGTAGCCGGCCTGAAGGAACAGGCAATCAAGGTTAATGTTCCTCCTCGCGAATCTACACCCACCAAAGACAAGTTTCGGTGCAAGTGGAGAAAGTGCAGTACATCTTTGCACAATCTCGACACCTTGCGCAAGCATATTGGTAAGGTCCACAGGCCGACCTCTGAACAGATCACGAAGGAGGGTTACACCTGCTGGTGGAAGAAATGCAAGTTTCTCGCTCAAGACAGTGAAGGTGCTTGGATCACTACACAAGCTTTCGATCACTGGGAAGAGTGGTTAAAGCATATTGAGAATGATCATATCACACCTATTGGCATGAAATGGGGTAATGGTCCAGCCACACAGCATGTTGGTAAGCAATCGTGAACTTCGTTTCCACTAGAACCTTTTTGTCGCAGTCGTCACAGCGCAGTTTTCGAAATGAAGAGCCATCTCAAAGACCTGTCACTAGAACTCTATTATAGATCCCTTCGATATTCAACAAGACCGCCAAAGATACCTCGCAACTATCGACACCACTTCAAGCGGTGCAGAACGACTCCTCGAAACAACACCGATGATCAATGCCGAACATAACAAATACCACCCTCCCGACGTCCTCAACCTCACTCGAGTTCATCCTGGCGGAGGCAAAGGTGAGAAAGAGAAGGCAGATGAAGCTGCATTCAAAGCATTTATGCACTCACACGAGATCGCAAGAACATCAAGACAAGCAAGCGAAGAGGTCATACGAGCTATGGAAAAGAGAAAGGAGAAAATCGGCCCTGGAATTGACAGAGGTGGCTGTACGCTGATCACGGAAGAGATGAGGGAGACGTTTGTCCAGAACCCAGGTATTCGAAGAGTTATTCTCAGAGATAAGACCAAGACATGAGATCTAGGCATGGCTTACAGTGAGCAAAGGCTGAGCTAGACATTGACATGTGCTGTATGAAAGTCAGCCATTTCAACCTCATCGATGGCTTGATACATCTAGTGGTGTAGTCCATGATCACCAGAGCACTTAAGATGAGATCAGGCTTCAAGCAGAGTTCCCATCTTGCAATGCACATAATGAATGACACGATTAAATCGATTCTCTTGCAGCAATACTATGCCCATGATCAAAGCGTACGTTAAACCGACTTACTAAACCAGAAAATCCATACTTATAGCTGTCCCCTTACTCCTCTCTCACATATACTCATACTCATCTTTATACTTATCTTTATACTCATCCCTATCTTATCTTACCTCCCTTCCTCCTCCGGTGAACCATCTAAGATAGAATGCGATTCAAATCGGCGGATATACATGTTGATAACTGCACCTGTAAATGTGTTAATCACAGTCAACACATCACCAGACAAGACCTGAAATACTCAACAACCGCTGTTAGGTCGACGTTGAGAACATACATGTGAAATGCGGTGAATGGATCCAGAAGGGAAGAATACCTACAGTGACTATATGATCACTTTCAATTCGAGTTTTATTCTTACGTGCTGAAATGTGCATGTACATGTATAATTGGCATTATTAGTATTTATTACTTGCAGACGCATTGTTCATATCGTACTTAGCGCATTTTATTATGTATAAATTTATTCCACTCTATAAGTATGTGCTAACAACTTTTATGTTCGAGCCTCCTTTTCTATCTGACCACTGTGCGGCTGTATTGATGGATACCTCTCCTGCTCGTGGTCTTTCTCTGCTACAGCCGCTAATTCAGACACACCGCCTTCCACAAGGGGTGGTTGTTCGTCCTCTGTTTCCACGACTTCATCAGACTTTTCAACTCCACCATCCTCGATTTTGCTTGCTTTGCGTGCTTCTTTTGCTAGTTTCTTCTTCTCGTCTTTCACGCGTCTTTCTTCTCGCCATTTCATGCCCTTGAAGTAGATCGCCCACATCATTGGACTGGTCACTAGCAGAAACAGTGCGAGAAGTGTAAATGTCCATCCCCTTCCCATGCCATTGATCATTGGGATAAGAACACCTGTTGTAAGAGCACCTAGCAGGCAACGAGTAAGATTGTTCGCTGCTGTTGCTGTAGCAGGGGATTTGGGATACATATCTATGAGTAATGTTGATGTGGCGCCGAAGGAGATACCCATGTTGAAAGCGCACACAAATAACAATACCAGCACTGCGGCTAATGGGCCATTGATGTCGAGTACCCACCCATAAGCCAGAACACCGGCACTGACGATGTACATTGCTGGAAGAGCGAGTTCTAGTCTTGCCTTCTCAATAGGGAAGTCGCGCAGGTCTTGGTTTCGACCTTTGCGGATTGTGACATTGAGCTTTCGGCACCACCGTGCAAAGTTGACGTCGAGGAGCCGGCCATTCACAATAGCGGCGGCCATACTGCCGACACCGAAGGGAATGTAGCAGAGGCCGATTTGGAGTTCGTTGAAGTGGTAAATTTCTGCGAACTGGGAAGGAATCGATGCGGTTACATCATAAAAGGCTGCGAAGATGAAAGCATTGTAGAACAATAGCATGGCGTTTTGTTTGTCGAAAATGATCATGAGGGAGGCTATAGGGTTCGGAAAGCGGAATTTTTTCGCCGCCGGCTTCGTCTGTGCAGAGTTGTCGTCTTCATTGTTGACCGACATCTTGCGTGCTTTGCGGATGGTGAGATAATTGATCAATGACATGTTCCAGGCTGGTGGAGGAATAGAACCATTTCCGACGGTGCCGCGATGGGTTTCTGGGAAGAAGATCAAGAGAATAGTGAGAAAGACTGATGCCAGGATGGCGAGGCACCAGAAGATGGAACGCCAGCCAAGAAACTCTGCAAGAACACCACCTAAAACCGGACCGATGGCAGGACCCAGAAGAGAGCCACTTAAAGTGAAGCCCATATAGGCACCTCTCTCCGCTGGTGTAGAAATGTCGGCTACTACAGCGCTTGCCATGGCGATCGTGGCGCTGGAGCCGGCTGATTGTACACAACGGAGGACAAATAGCGCGGCGTAACTGTTTTGCAGAGCTAGTCCAATGTTGGCAGCTATGTAGATAACAAAGCAGACGGTATAGGCAGGACGTCGGCCAGTGGAATCTGCAAAGGACCCAATAAAAGCAGGCGCCAAGCCCTGAAAAATCATGTAGCTAGTGAGAGTCAAGTTGATGAGGGTGTTAGAGACATGAAGATCTTGGGCGAGGGCGTTCAGGGCGGGAAAGTAGATATTTGCTGTCACCGTCGAGAAGAAACCCGCCCACGAGGCCATAATTACTATGAACCTTTTCTGGTTTTTGCTGAAGATTGAGAAGGGAGGACCAGTTGAAGCAGAGGTGGTTGTCCGTTGTAAAGGTGCGGGTTCTGTCTGGCCCCTACTGGATGGCATCCTTTCAACGTCGCCATGGTCATCTGAGCCAATTGTTGAAGAAATTGAGGCATGGATAGATCGTTGATCGAGCTCTTCTGGGAGATTCTTGTAATTTGCACTTGTGTCCTCTAATGGATGTGGTTGTGCTGATCTTTGCTGAACAAGCGACGGTGCCTGTCCTTGTCTCTCTGACATGTTGTAATGGCTACTGCTGGATTTCTTGGAATATGGTGGCTCAAGTACAAGTTGGGAGTCGTGTCTTCCATAGAGACATGATCCAGTTGACTAAAAAAAGGAACACTTACCTAGTTAGCTTCACTATTAGCAGATGCGATACACAACGTTCAACTTCATGGACATGATGCTAAGACACCGAATTACCAGTCATGGTAGAAAACAACGGTGTAGGTGCGAAACATAAGTTAGCTCGGTGAGGACTATGTCTCCAGGTCTCATCATTGGTCAGCCGGATCGACAATGCGATTTTGAGTGCCACATCACAGACATGGCCGAAGTCGAAGGTGCTTGCAAAAGCATGTCTGTGATAAGAACCTGTCAGGAGGCTTGCTTTCCGTGCCGTTTAGCCGATATAGACACGGCGCTTCAGCGATGAACGGTAAAAACAAGGAGGTTAATGAGGCGATCTCGCTAAATCTCTGCCGGTAGCGCAGAGCCTCGCTGCTTTTTCCTCCGAGGCAGGAGTAGCATCATCACGCGTCGAGGCTGGCCACTCTACGCGTCACTCCATGCGGGACTCGTCATACTCAAATACATTCTGTTCTCAAACTAAGCTCCAGGCTGAATTTCTCCGTGTGCAGGGGCTTGTTGCATCCAAGAACTTCTGACGAATGCGAGTTCAGAGAGAAACATGGTTTGAATGCCGCCTGATGAAGGCAAAGTTCTTGCACGACCTGATCCACGTATTGAGAAGAGACGGCGTGTGACCGAGTTGACGTCTAACACCGGCAATAGAATCAACAGTCACCAAACAATAGAGCTGCGGCATAATCAGCAAATTTCAACGGATGCAGAGTTGCATACAAAGGCTTTGCTGACGCGACCCACCAAGCGCAAACATGACGCCCGCGCAGTTGTTCCCACATCCTCAAAGCCTGCTTGGTCCGCTCACTCTACAGCACTAAATTTCTATCCCGCATATTGTCATTCAGCTTCTCCTACTTCATTCACCTGGGTAAAACTCACGGCACAAGATATACACAACAAACTACAGGAACGCGAAGGATATCAGCATGTGTTTCAAACAGGTCATCCCTATGATCGTAGTCAACCAAAGATATTGTTCTATTTGAATCACCCCATTCAGTTTGTCCAGATTGTGGGCGTGGTTGTGAGCTACGAGGAGTTCTTCGAGAAGTTCTGGCTCTTTACCATCGATGACAGTAGCGGTGCAACGATAGACGTTGTATGCAAGAAGCCTCGAATTGAGAAAGACCAAGGAGTCCATGCGTGGGATGGGGCTGCTACTGTCACCAAGCATACAAATACAGAGGAAGATGCCGAGGCGGAGAAAGAGACATTCGAATTAAGTAGGCAGGTGGAGGCAGTCAGCATTGGTTTAGTGTTACAGGTTAAAGGGATCGTTACAGTCTTTCGGCGCCACAAGGCAAGCAGCACTGCGTATAACACTAATCATGTGGGCCGAACTGTACAGACGTCTACTGCGTATGCCCAGGAGAATGTACTTGCCGACCAAGCGATTCGTCAGATCTCCTTGTCCCGACTGAGTGTTGTGCATTCCACGACTGCTGAGATGTCCCTTATCAATGCGCGGGTAGACTTCCGCAGGTCTGTTCTCTCGAATCCGTGGATTCTGACTCAGAAAGAAATCCAAAAGCTTCACCGGAAGGCGCTTGGCGAGGTTGAACACGAGCGAAGCAAAGTGACGAGACGTAGAGACAAGGATGTCAAGAGAAAGCAGCAAGAAGAACAGGATGCTGATCAATTACGAGCCGAGTATGAAGAGGAAGACAAACTCAGAAGTCATGAAGCAAGTTTGTCGAGGCGAGCTGGAGAGCACCTCAGGATGAAGCAACAGCAGCGGCAGGAATTGAACAACTCGGCTGTGGTGGGTGTAAGCTTAGTAACGGTTGATGAGAAATCTGCATTACTGAGAGCAGCATTTGGATAATTCGACCAACGTGCTCTCATCTACCAAATCAATGGCGACGAAGCGCGAGACAAGATGTATTCACCAACGCGTAATCCTGCGTATACGGTAGAAACCACGGCTTGGCATTTAGATCTTACAATGGCGGAAATAGTTCGGTGGAAAGCAATATTGGTGTAGCGGTCGTGGTGAAGGAAAGTCTGCAGCTGGAGATGATGCCTCGGCTCGACAACGCTTTGCAAATGCAAAATGAGATTAGACAATACGAACTAGAGCATGATGACTTTCAGTTACTTGAGAGGTTTTCAATTCGCGGTGAGGCATACTCGGCTGGTATGCATCATGGACACTGCACGTGTGGACAACACTCAGCTGACACAGAGTAGCCAAAAATGGTACCAGGCCCAGCAGATAGACCAATAGCAAAACTATTACAGACGGAGCAGGCAGGCTCGAAGTCTGCCTTATGCATGTTGAGCCAACAACAAGTGAAGAGTGACGGACTGGAATTAATCCGGTCCCGATTAGCGTTCGCTCTTTCCAATGCACTGCAGACACCACCTGCAAGCCCACCGGCATGCCCTTACATGGTTTGCGCCGAACTCTACACTTTGCTCCTGCGATTCTGAATTCACTAACTACCAGTGCACGACAACTCCATGTATCTACCAGACTGCCTCGGCATGCCACAATCAATACTGTAATGCACGATCCACTGTCGTTTTCGCTCTACATCCATCCTCAGCTTTACCAAGCCTTACATTGTGGACCTCAACGAAACCACTCAGCGTCCTTCTCTCAAACGGCTGTGAGCCTTCATCAGATGAATTTGGTGTACGGTAATTGTTTCCAATCGATAGCATAAGGTGTCTCACGCACATAATGTTGACACTGGTAATAGCTCCAACGCTTTACAAAATATTGACGACGTGATTATATCGATAGGTATTTGCCGCGGTAAGGTTGTTAGTCGAGGCACCAACGACCCTGCTTCGACACCTTTTCGATGTCCTCGAGTCTGCAGTGTGACTGCGCCTCTCCCGCGTCTTTTGCGACACCGTTAATGACTCGAGATCCGAAACGAAGCGTGCCAAGGCCCTGAATTCCTATAATGGACTGGCCGCCGTCTAGGTTCGGAACCAAAATTACAGCCTTAACCTGTCTTGTAGCACGTCCCTCATTGGGTTCTGAGCTATTCCCAGCCATGGCCTGAAAGTTGCGTGCTTAGCGGTACCACTTTCCTAGTCCATGTCCCAGCAGCGTGAATATCAAACTGCTGCGCACCCGTTCGGTCGCCTAATGCACCAACATGGAACTCAACCAATTCTCCTTCACCGAATACATCGTCTATTGAATGCACGATGACTACACAATCTTACGTCTGACAAGGCCATCGACTGCGAAAATGGACCCCAAAATAACTTCCCAGCTTCCATGAGTCTTCACTATTACAAAGCAGGTCAGCATTTTCGGTCATTCCACACAGCAAAGGAAAAATCCACCCCCAACTGACCATTCACATTCGTCCTACCATAACATTTTCTCCGACACATCACGAATTTCGTCCGTTGCAACATCATGTCAAGCAGTGCCTCACTAACAATCTCACAAACATTCACCTTCAACTATAGTATATAGCTTCCCAACCCACTTCTGGTCTTAGAGCTTTGTCCTCCTGCATCACTCCAAAACTAATCATAACACAAGCCTCTCACCAAGACATCATTTCCTTGCTGTTCTTCCTCGCATTGACTGCCATTTCACAGTTCCTCTGTTCACACAAATAACTACAACCGATACCGACAGCGACACAGTTTCAGATTTCTGGTTTTTTTGATTTCCAAAAAGAGCTCTGCCAAAAGCCCAACCCAGCATCAAAGTTCCCTTTCCGTTGTGTCTCACTGATCTCGAACCACGATCAACCAAATAAAATCTACACCCGTCTCAGATCCAACTCCATGTTCCTTTGATCGCAAACACAAACACAAATAACAGACACAACCACCACCTCCGGCTTTCCTTTGTTGAATCGTTTCTGATCTCCCATATCGATCAGACTCGACCATTCCAAGCCTTTTCATTTTCTCCTTTGTATCTCAATCTCTCTCAGTTCAATATCTGTCTTCCGTCTTTCCATTCATTCTCTCATCAACCCAGCAAGCCTCCCAGGAACATAAAAGGAACACGAGAAGCTAACCAGCCCACTCTACCACCTCCAAGACACCCAGTTCTCATCAACAAAAATGGCCATCGGACGAGGCGGCTACAATACCCCCATCCCCACTCAATCCCAAAAGCTCCAACAGGGACGAGGAGGCTACAACAAAGTCCCCGTTCAAGGACGAGGTGGATATAATCGAAACTCCACCACGACCATTACTCTTACCTGCAGCGCGGGTCGCGGCGGGTATAATTGATCATTGATATCACACACAGTCGTTTCATCAACATTGCCATTACTGTCACCAATACCACTGTACGGCCAGCATCAGCATCCATCTCTGCACCAAGCAAGCGAGCAAGCGAGCAAGCGACCTCATTGTCGGATTTCCCCATTCTTGAATTTTTATGTCCTTCCAAAAAAGCATGGCACAGCACAGCATAGCGATCGGAGTTTCATCTTGAGTTTTTTTCATTTGTTTTTCTTTTATATGTTCCAACACCAATTGCATTAGCGAACCGAGTCGAATCAGGCATTCGGCATTCAGCATTCAGCACGCGTACCTATTCTACTCTACCAACCCAAAAGCGACATGGACAAAGCAGGCCTTGACCAGTACAACACCGAAATGAACATCCAGCAGCAGCGCTCTGGGGATCATATGTACCACCACATCCAAACCACCACTACACAAACGACCTTCATTTCCCAACACAGAACCTATATACACCCCATTCGTCAGCGAACAACTCTCAAGCAGGGATTCGAGAAACAATGTATCAACAACAAAACAACGGCAGCGCCGAGAAAAGCAAAAGCAGAAATATACATATATATGAGACCTTGATGGTACATATATATACATATTTGCAGTTACCTGAGACCAGGATCACGACCATAGACAATAGACGATAGACCAAAAGAATAGGATATCCACCCACGTGGAGGGAGGCTTCGTTGCTGCAAAGGATAGATAAGGACGGACGGACGGATATGTATGAGTATTAAGCGAAGATTTTTGGGACAGTGTATGCAGTCGAGATTGGGTAGCAAGAGAGCGTGGGATGTAACGCAGTGCCGTGCAGGTGTTAATGAATCCATAGATCAACGAGACTTCAATCGTTAGTTTCGAGTAATGTTTCTCTTCCTTCTGGACTTGTGTCGTTGAAACCTGATTTGTGAATATGAGGAATCGAACATAACTTTGCACTTGCGTGCAGTTAAGAAAGACAGATAGCAAAATGTAACAGGCGATATGAATGCCAACAAAATGGCATGTTCGACAGGCTTCTCACCAGAAATCATCAAGCAAAAACCGATAGCCAGAACAGTACAAACATTCGAGCAAACAGCTTCACGAAGGCACGAAGCGTAGATCAACCAAAAACACAGCGAACAAGCGAAAATGACTGGACTGGACTGGACTGGACTGGATTGAACAGGACTTACTTCTCAAAAACAACACCCAGCACATCCTCAACATCAGCACCGGAAGAGACACCATCACCGCGACCCGTCAGTCTGGACAGGCAATCTGCGGCGTGACGGAGGTGTTCGGCGCTTGTTACTATATCAACTTCCGTGTTGCTGTTGGAGGGAGGAGACTCGTAGTCCGTAGCTGTTGTAGTCATTGTGGGGTTTGAGATGACAGTCTCGATCTCGGCGACTAGATCTGCGTGGTTGTCTGTGTGATATGTGTAATTTGACGGTTGCTCTGGTAGGCCGGGGTCGGTGGGATTGGGAATGTCTTCGGTGGCGAAATAGCCGTGGTTTGGTGTGGAGGATTGAGGACTGGGAATATCTGGTGTGGTCACCGCTGCTGGTGTTTGAATACCAGTCTCGATATATGCATCAGGAGGAGAGGCTCCCTCCAGAAACGCTTCGAGATGCGTCAGACATTCGCGCAAATACATGCTCTGACGATGCGTGACACCAAGACTGGCAGTCCAGTAGCTCTGGGCTTCTGCCGGGCTTATAGCAGGATTTCCAACATCTCCATCTCCATGCTGTTCACGAGCACCAAGAGCAGCTGCAGAGGTCATGGATTGGAACTTGCTCACTAGACCTGATAGAAAAGTCTGCAGGCCTCCTGCATCTGGTTGATCTAGGTTCGGCACGTCTGCTTCCCAGCAAGAGAGGCAGAAGACGTCGTGAGGCGATGTACTGGGGAAAATCGTGATTAGCTGGGAGAGAAGGCGCGAGAGCGATGTTTTGGTCTGACTTGTCTGGTGGTGTAGTAGGTCGATTTTGTTGAGCGCGAAGAGCATTTCTTTGCCGGCTATACGACATTCGTGGACTGCGTCGAGTAGCTCGTCGTTTATGGCGAGCTCGAGGGAACCTTGAATTCCTGGCTGCAGTGAAACTAGTACGATGACGAGGTCGGATTGCAGAGCACGTTCTCGAGCCCGCCGTATTCCTTCTAGTTCAATGCTCCCCACAGTTGGGCCTGAATCCTTAACAATCGTTTGGTTTTGCGATTTCTCTGAGAACGGTGAAAGTCCAGTTCTGACACCAGCCATGTCGCCTAGTCGCACAAGCCATCCCTGAATGTCAATTGTGACATCAACTATATCTCTGGTGGTTCCTTCTTCGGCAGAGACGATGGCTGCCTCACGGCCAACTATCCTGTTGAGTAGTGAGCTCTTCCCTGCATTCGGGGCGCCGAGGAGTGCAACATTTATACCACTCCTGAGGAGTTCTCCTCGATTCGCATTCAAGATGTGTAGTTCCAACTGTTTCTTGAGTTCCGCAACCTGCTTCGAAACACTACTTATAAACTCCGCAGGGCTTTCGTCGAAGTGTTGATCCTCAGAGAAGTCTATCAGAGCTTCCAATTCACCGCGCGCGTACAGTAGCATGCTTCGCCATTCTTCATATCTCTGAGTCAAAGCGCTAGCAGCTCCACTAACTGCTAACCTGCGCTGTTGTTCTGTTTCTGCCACAAGAGCCTCTCCAAGAGCCTCAACTTCAGCGAGGTCTATTCGACCATTGTAGAAAGCGCGTTTTGTGAACTCGCCTGCTTCTGCCGGCTTCGCTATGATGGTCCCATCTCTTGCTTTTGCGGCTTGAGGGATTGCTTCGAGAACGCTACGGACGATTGCTGGACCGCCGTGCACATGGAGCTCTAACACATCCTCGCCCGTCACGGTCTTTGGAGCAGGAAAGTACAACAGCAAAGCTCCGGTGTCGAGGACCCTAGTGTTGTCATTCGGGCTGCGGAGCTTCCGTAAGACTGCTGTTCTAGGTTTTGGAGAAGGTGTATTTGAACATAAATTGTGGTAGATGGTCAAACAAGCTGGGCCAGAGATTCGGATTACTGCTATGGCGGCTCGGCCTGAAGCTGTTGAGAGCGCGTAGATCGTGTCAGGCGATGTAGGGAAGGAGTCATGCTGAATAGCTCTGCGTGAGTGTGCTGTACAGAACTCATGTTTTGTTGTCCTCACGAATGTGCTTGAGGTGAGATAGAAAATTGGAGGATATCTGCCTCGTGCATGTGCCGCGCATACATGGCTCGATCGAAGCAGCCGCTGGCCCCAATGCAAGTATTGCATTCAGTGAGAATGGTGCAAGCAATTCAGGATGGTGAGAGAAATACTGGCATTGCTACAGAGCGCAATATCACGTGCTTATTAGTTGTCATGTCTCTACATAATTTTTGTATAGGGTAGTCATCGAAGTACAGGATTCAGAATGGCAACCTACTCGAACAGTGATGTGTAAAGGCCTCGTTGCAAGGATCTTTAGGTCTTTGCCACCAAGAAAAGTGCTAGAATACCAACGCCAGTCCCACCATCCGAAACTTATTGTCGTTGAATGGACGTCAAGATACAGCTCATAATTCTCGACTTTTCTTACTCAAGCATTGGTACTGATTAGGCCCTACCGTGTTAGTTAGCATCCACGCCAGTTAGCATTCATCACAAGTGACGATGCGATTGCAACAAGGAATACTTACAACAACGCTAACGTAAGGTCACCATGAATGTGTGCCTTCAACTCAATTTCGATATCCAGGTTCAGCTCTATTCTCAGCTTCAGACCGTCTTGTTCCATAGGATCAGGGCCTTCGGTTTTTGCATTAACACCTTGTGTGGTGTCGTACGGTTGTGTTGGAGGCGGGCCCCTCCAGGGAATCTCCCCTCTCATCATTTTCGCATATGTGACTGGACCCATCATTCCTTCCGATGGTGGTTTGATATAGTCGAATGGCTGAGTTTCGGTTGTCTCTTGTGGTTCAGGGTTCTTCAACCACTTTGACTGGTCGGATCGTTCCACCTCCTCTGCTTGCTCCTCGTCCTCTGGTTCTTCTTGCTCCTGTACTGAAGCCATCGATTGTGCCTTGGACTTTCCGGCCTGTGCTTTGCCTTGTCCCTGACCTCGTTGTCGTTGATTTTGTCGTCTCCGACGTCGAGATGCCGACCTCGATCTGGATTCATAGCCTTGGTCTTCCGACTCATCTGAATTCTTCCTCGACGGAGCTGGCCGGGAGCCCGATTTACTGGATTTCTTCTCTTGGTCCGCCATACCGAAGCCCAAGTATGCACAGTGACTGAAGATAGGTGGTGAGTAGAACGGTTAAGCGAAGGGTGTCAACTTTGTGACTGCGATCAGTAGTATGGAAACACGCAGAATTCATCAGAGGGGTATGGCAGGGCAATGCTGTACTGTACATGTCCCTTACAAGCTACTACATCATTACGAGCAGGGATTTTGATATTGCTGGGCATAATGGGAATCGAAAAGTAGTAAAGCAGCATGTCAAGCATGCACATGTACTGATGGAATCAGCCAACGGCCGAACAGGCCTCGTATCAGGTCGTAATCAGGCCTTGGTAGCATCCTTGTCGCGTGCTGCTACGGTGGGGTGGAACGCCGCGTGGTCCTGTGTGGCGTTGATCTGCATTGACGTAACGATCCACAAGAAAGAAGTTCTTTCGGACCCCTCCCTGGCCTGGTGGCTGGTGATCTGCCGTCGTGCCCCTTGCCCGTGCCCCTACCCCACAAATCTCAAACGTTACGGCTACCTCACCTTCGTGTACACGTTTGTAACGTTCTCCATATGAATACTACCATCGAAAGTGCTTCTGCGGCAGCAAAAGGAAGGACCTTCAATAAAAATTTGTGCAGTCCGCATTTCCACGATCTTGTAGCGGCAATCAAGATTGAGCGACATCCTTCGACGCGCAATGCAAGCTTCGAACTTGCGTCGCATTTGAATACAGCCTCATCCTTGTCATTCTCCAAGGGTCCGCCGGTATTGCTGCCAACTTTTTCGCATGGTCCCTGCTCGGTGCTTGTTTCACTAGCCACTTCGTTCTGTTCATGTGGCTGCCGTGATCCTCCCATTCGTATAACCCACTTTCATGGTTACACGTGTGTGCCACGAGCAAGTCTTCACCCCAGTCACCAGCTCCAGCTTTGGACAAGAAGTCGTGTAAAGCAGCAATGTTTCGCGTCATTCCCAGCCACAATGGGCAATATGGCCTGAAGTTCAGTCCTGATTCCCATCCTTGCTCTGACGTCGAGGTAGACGAACCATACAATCTGCAATCCATGCCTTTTTGATCAGTGCGATACCCTTTGTGCAAGCTTACGTCGAACATCTTTTGGCATCCGTACAATATCCATTCCTCCGTTCCCTTGCTTGAAATTCTTCCAATATGTCTGAAGAAGAGAGCAAACAAACAACAGAAGAATCTCAAGTCGGTGCCAACGCTGACGCTGCAGGTTCTGCATCAGCAGCTGGTAGTGCGGGAGTGAACGCATCCTCAAAGAAGTCCTCAGAGGAGAAGAAAAAGCCCAAAAAGCTTGGTCAGAAGGAGAAAGCCCAACAGAACGGTGAAGCACAAGAAACAGAATCCAAGCCATCAACGCCGCAGAAAATGGAACGATCTCAGTCAAGACAGGGTAGTCAAAGCCGAGGCCGAGGCCGACCTCAGAGCCAGCCTCCAAGTGATGTGGATAGCGCATACCGTAGCGAGTCCTCGCAAAAGCCAAAGAGACAGAGGCAAAGGAACAGGAACAAGCAACAAGTTCAAGAACAAGAACAACAAGGTGGGGGTGGTGGTGGAGGGCCTCTCGATGCTGTCGATGAAGTCGGTGAGACCGTTGACGGCGTCGCAGATGGTGCCCAAGATCTTGTACAAAATACCGCTGGCAGCGCGCTTAAGAAGCCACAGGAAGCCCTTGGGGGCCTGCTCAAGAACAAGGGTGGTAAGAAGGATGCCCAAAAGGGTGGAGAGGAGGAGGAAAAGGATGAAGGTGAAAACGAACAGCTACGACTGAGATTGGATCTTAACTTGGACATCGAGGTGCAACTCAAGGCCAAGATTCATGGCGACTTGACAATCGGTTTACTGTACGTTGACCACCCCGCTAGCCCCTTTACCCGCACTAAGTTGTCTACAGAAATTAATCAACTTGATCAATCAACTTCACATGGCAGCTACGCTCAAGGGATATGCCTCGTACGATTTACGTACGCTTGCATAGGCTCTTGTATTGGACTGCTGTGTAGGCCAAGCTTGACCCACTGGTGTCTTCGACTGGCACTGTTACGTGGTTCGGTTGCGACACGTCAAGATCAAAGTGCTGCTCACCGAACCAGGGCTTTCACGTGTCCAGTCTTGACCCGATCCCGTCGCACGGAAGAGGGGCAGGTCTGTTGCTTAGTATGAAATTGGCGTAATGATATTAGTATTGCAAACGTTCACTTTCGCCTTCATCTCACGAGAGATGCGTTGCTTCTAAATTCGTCTTTCCGTATTTGTTGTTGAGACCATAGATGCTGCCATCAACATCGTCCTGACAAATGCCAACTATCTATTGGTTTTAGCCCACATGTGGACTCTTCATGCTTCACCTTCGTCCGAGTGGTTTGCGAAACATGATCTTGATATGGTAGAGTGCTGGGCTTCACCATTTGATTCACAAAGCTGTGGCTCAATAAAGAGGTCTACTTGTCTTCATGCCAGGATGGATCTGTGGGCTCATACCGCTCGAAGTCTGAGGAAAGTATGAGCTACGAAGAGCGTGCCGCTCTTGGCCGAGCATGTGCCTATCAACTGATGCGTAGGCCATGTCCTGTCGGACAGGTCCCTGTTGGGGCGATGGTTGAGGAAAGGTGCGATTGGCAGTCAATCGGTTGAGAGACATGCAATGAGCAGGCGTTGAAGTTGTGCTTAGACGATCTGAAACTATCGTAAGCAAGAGTCAGGGATTGTGCAGTAGTGAAGCCTTACTAGTCGTCTCTCGCCCACCTGGACGCATCAACGGAACCATCATAGCTGCCTCAGAACTGGTCTGGACTCTAGGGGCACTTCCACTGCGTTGATGTGGATGAAGTTGTTCGACACCATAGTTATTTGCGAGAGGGAGGGTGTTCTCATTGCGCAATTTTTTGGTCGACATGTTTGGATAGGTCGTTCGACTTTGATCTATGAAGGACTCTGGTCGAGAGATAGCACCCATTGGTTGAAGTGTGTGTTCTGCACTAGCGGTAGCTGCCCCTCGAGTCTGTTCGTCTTGCACTTTCTTCTTGAGGGTATCGTAGAGTTGCTGAAGGGTCTGGCAGCGTTTAGTCTTGTCTTTGTACACATGTGCCATTTCTTCGTTCTTCTTGTCGGTTTGTTCTTTCTCAATGCTCAAGCCTAGGAAGCATTAGCCACTGATCTAGAGTGTCAGAAAGTGGTATACGTGACTGACGTTGAATTTGTGTCTGCAGGTCACCGATCTCAGCGTTGGCTTCATCAATTACTTTGTTGGCATGTGTATTGAGAGACGAATATTTGTCAGTCATAGCTTTGACCAAATGCTGTTGCCAGGCACTGTAAAGTGTTAATAGGGAAGTAGTACAGCTAGCTTCCGTCTCACATTTCAGTACTCATCTGGTAGTTCCAGAACTGAATAGCTCGCAGTGTGCACTCGAGAACAGTACTTGGATCCAGGCCACTGAGGACAGTACTCTTATATTCCTCTGTCGGTCTGAGAGTAATGAGGATAGCGTCTTCGGCCGATGGCAACCCAGTCCCACAAGCCGGACACTTTCTTCGATCTCGAGGCGCCTCTTGAAATCCGGATCGTCGAATACAGTCTTTGCAGAAAACATGACTGAAACATGTCAGTTGGGCCCGAGAACTTAGAACAAGATCTTACGAGCAGCTTGTCACGATGCCTTCATCCGATAGTTCTTTCCGGCAGTAGCCATTCGCATGGTTATTGCAGCGCAGCGAAACATCCATGATGGCTTGAGCATACAGCCAACAGATCAAGTGGGAGAAACAAGGAGTGAATGCACAATTAGTGGACAGAAACAAAACGCTTTGGCAGTAGAGGGAGCTGGATTGAGGAGGAAGGCGCGCCTGGTGAATGCTGTATGTATTTCCCGGTGGGATGATTTCCTGGCCAATGACCACCAAGCTGTGCTCTAATTCATGGTTCATGAAAAGAAGAATGTATTACCTTGTGTATCCTTTCGACCTTGACGCAACTCCTCGAGATTCTTGTCGGATTTGTACTCTCGCCAAAGACTAGCTGGATAGATATGCTTGTTCTTCTCGTACCATCTTCGGTCAACCACTTTGGTATAAGTCGCATCATCGTCCTGCCCTTCGATTCTTTCGTTTTTGGGATTCCGAAGTAGCGATGGCTCCTCACTGTTGTCGCTTACTGAGGTTGTACCCGAGTAGTCGAATAGCAGCTTTTCAGGCTGGTTTGGGTCGGCCACCTTATTGGCAATGAAGTAGTAGAACTCATAGTGATGTGGGATTATGATATCACGCTTCACAAGCATCAGGTCATCCACACCAATTCTCGCCCATGATTTCTTGCCAACGGATGGTGGTCTTGTCCCACCTCCTTCTACGCTACCTTCACTGTTCACACCCATAGCTGCACCAACCTTTCTGCATCTTTCTAAGAACAGCCAAATATGTTCTCCCTTTTTAACCTTCACCATGCCACCAGGCAGATTAGACCCATCATAGAAGACAAAGGGTATGGCAATTTCGCTATCTCGAACCTGCTCTTGCACCCGCATGAATTCGATGCGCAATCTTTCTCGTTCAGCAGCCTCAGCTGCAAGGCTAGCCTTGGTCATGGCCTTCGGAGCAGGTACTGCTGTGGTTGGATTTGGTGCCAGTTTATGTTTCGTGGTTGGTTGAGCTGCAACTCCAGCGTCTTCAGAATGTGTGTCTTGCTGCGCAGCCTGCGTCACCTTTGCTGGTCGTCGCAGTGTTTCTTGCGATTCTTCATCGTCGTCGTGGTAGGATAGCAGTTTGCGACCACCGAGCTTCCGCTTTTTCTTCTTGAAGTTTATGTCCGATTCTACCTCACTCGCATCGCTCCTTGGTGTCGAAATACTACACTTTGCAGTTCAGTATTACTCTAGAAGCACCAATAGGTTGAACTTACCCGTCGCTTCTCAGGTCCTCAGCATCACGTCTACGCTTCCGGAAGTCATTGAGTTGCACAAGCCCGACGGTCTGAGACTTTAAAAGCTCTTCAGCCGATGCAGCTTGGGACATGAAATTGCGCGGGGTTGATGCGCCTGAGTTAGCCATGTCGCAGTCTGATGACTGGTATGGTCTCTTAGAAAAGCTCTAGTACTAGCCTATGTTTCGAGTGCTGGTAACCTGGTGGACTTTTCGTCACAGGAGTTCAGAGTCACGTGTCTACACCATTTCGGTCATTTGTGCTGGTGTAGCAGCTTCAAATGAGCTGAGTCTGAGCTCGTCTTACCATCCCGCGGCCGCCCACCTTGTCGCTGCTCACGGCATAGCAGTCGTCGGGAATAGTGAAAGTCTGATATCACCTGCTAGCCACGAAAGTGGTTGGATGCGGAGCGCATTCGAAACACTCCCTATCTACATTAGGACGAAAGAATGCTGTGGGTCTTCTTTGGTGTTGTCCCGAGGGTTCAGAAACAGTGGCGTGCCACCAAATGCCAGCATCTTGGGACATAAGAATGCTCTAGAAGGCGGGAAAGCAAGCAACTTCGCCTCGAGTCGCACTAAGAATGCAAGGAAACGTCCGACGGACATGACTTCTGCTGTCCATTGTGCAGCACTTCTGTGCTTCGAACATGCTTTTGAAGAGCATGTGAGAAGCAATTGAATGCAAAACTTTCTGCAGGCGCTGCCTTCTCCTCTGTTGATCAAAGTTTTGTCACCGTCCACACCATTTGCTGACCACCTGAACCTCTGACACGATGAAACACGTGTCAAATCGCGGGCAGCTCTGATCTGGGTATAACAGCTTCATGCGCAGACCCCGATGCTAACGGTAGAAGCGAGGAGAGCGATACTGTTACTGTACTGTACTCTTGGCTAAGGCCAAATGCTATCTAGTTCTCATCGGACCCCAGTCCTTGCGGCGTTCGGGCGGACAAGAGAGAGTGTGCACCACCAGCGCCAGACAAGAAAACAATTCGTCCTTTCAGACTTCACTGATCCACCCTATCGACACACTTGCTTCAAAACGGCAAGGAGCACGTTGCGGAATCGTGGACAGGGACAGAAGCGTGCAGTAGTTGGAAAGCAGGAGCTGGCCGTGGTACTGTTCTACGGTCTGCACAAGTTTGAATCTTCTCCAAAGAATTCTGTCATTCTTTGATCGCTTGCTCCATCATTCTCAATCGCATTGTCCATTTTTGCTAGAATTTCAAACGACGAGTTGAAGCTGTGCTTCCTCATAGTGTTTGTATACGCTGTGCTGTGATTGCTTGAAGTTTGACGGGGCTTGCCGCGAGCCTTGTTTTCCCGCTCCTTTCGGCCATTCTTTCGCGCTGGTCGACTCAACACCACCACAAATCATTGGCTCTGTAGTCGAGTCTCACAACCAACCCTATCATCGGCCTTTGCAACCTCACCGGCGTTGGGTGGTGCTACTGCACCTAAAATAGCCACTTCACTATCACGATCCTGTGGGAGCTTGGAGGAAAGCGAGAAGGTATGCATTACACCCCTCCCGGCCCTTCTATCCCTTCTCATAATGACAGTAACGTCTAATTTCCATACAGTGTTTGAGACCCCTTCGGCCTTTTGCGATCGCATACGTTCATACTAGTTTCGCGCACGATTGCGCTTCCTGCTTGGTTACATCCCACCTTTTCGTTTATCCGACTGAATCCAGACCGTCCTGAACCAACACGTCCACTGTCGCTTGTTCCACACGAACTTCTCGCGATCATCCCCAACTTTACCAATGAAGACGCCATAGCACGATACATACAGTCTTTGTTCGCACGCGGCCATTGCAATTGGGATGTTGGCTAGCCCGCTAAAGCCGATAGCAGTTCCAATCATGGACGGAGGAGCGCCTATGCTGGATCGGAATAATATAATTAATGTAAGAGAAGGAGAGTCATTATATCAAATATGCATCAAGCTACGAAGACGACTCTCCGGAGTCCCTGGCTTCCAACCATATCTCGAAGAGATGGAAGATAGGGAACATGAAGGTTCAGATCCGGTATCCTCTTTGTGGCAGTGTTTTAGGACTGGCCTGCCACTTTTGACGATTTACAATGCCTCAGATCCAGAGGGTGGAGAACTGACTGTCAAGACATCTGTGCCTGAGAAAATTGGGAAGGAAGCTGCCTTCAAATTCATCAAGGCTTGTCACCATGAAATGAAAATCCCAATGGAAGATATATTTTCCATCATAGAGTTGTATAGCGACAATACGACCGGATTTGTCAAAGTTACGAAACTCGTCAACAAAGTCCTCGATATACTGGCCATGAGTGGCAAGTTACAAGCATCGTCGTCCAGTACCGGGTCAGGCAATAGTCTTGTTGATCCAGATGTGCTTGTTCCCAAATCCCCTAAACGAATGACCCGGCGAGACCATATTTTGAAAGAATTGGTGAACAGCGAAAGACACTACGTGCATCACTTGCAGAATTTGCAAGCCATGAAGAAAGAGCTGGAAGAAGCTGGTGCAGTTACCGGTGACACTATTCACCATATTTTCCTCAATCTTAACAATCTTCTGGACTTTGCACAACGCTTTTTGATTCGTATAGAACAACAGTATGAGCTTCCAGACGAGGACCAAAATTGGGGTCAATTATTCGTGCGTTACAAAGAGCCTTTCAGGCAATACGAGCCATTTATCGCTAACCAGAAGCGGTGCGAAGTCACTGTGTCGAAAGAGTGGTCTACAATGGAAAGGGCTGCTCGTTCCACTCTCATGAGGCAGATGCTGGCAAATCCAACCATCTTGAATGGATTCCTGTTAAAGCCTTTTCAGAGGCTAACAAAATATCCTCTATTATTGAAGGACTTGAGGAAGCAAACTGAATCGGAAGTTCTTTGTTCTGATCTTGATGTAGCCATCTCGATCATACAGGATGTTCTGAACCAAGCAGATGCATCCATTGACAAGGAGACACGAGAAGATGCCGTGAAAGACCTGCAAGAACGGATTGATGACTTCAAAGGCCTCAATTTGGCGTCTCTGGGAGAGCTGCTCTTGATCGGTACATTCAACGTGCTAAAGGAAAGCCCACTCAGCAAAGAAGAAAAAGAATATCATGTTTACCTCTTCGCTCGAATATTGGTCATGTGCAAAGATGTCAATGCTGCCAAGCAGAAAAAGAAGGGGCTGGCAGCTGTAAGTGTTGGCGGCAAGCCCAAATTGCATGTCAAAGGGAGGATATACTTTGCGAACGTCATTACAATGAGTATGAGCGCGAAAGCAGGCGACTATCTACTTAACATAATCTGGAAAGGTGAAAAGGGGGATGCGTCGACGGACCAATTCGTCATAAGATTCAAGAACGAGGAGACATTGAAGAAATGGCATGACATGATGCACACGCAACGTTCATCCTGCATGCTCGAACGAAGTGGAGGGGCGAATGTGTCAAGCACAAAACTTACATCCCTCGCGAACATAGATCTTCCGAATCCATATGCTGAGCAGGATGACGATGACCCAGACTACAGCAGAATGTCGAGCACCACATATGGCGATGCGGACTTAAGCATGAGCAGAAACGCTTCTAGTACCAGTCTGCGCCAGCGTTCAGCGACCGGAAGCAGTGGTGCTTCAAGTAACCCTCACATGTCTACGGGCCGGATCCGTGGACCACCTTTGAACACCTCTGTCCAATCACCTGGGCAATACACTAGCGATTCATATTTCTCTCCAATCGACAGAGAAAGTACACCACAGTCAGCATCAACACGATCTAGCGCTCAATCAGCATATGCGGCGAGCTACAAGCAGCAGATACCAACAACAAACGTTCATGATTCAAACTACAGGAACACAGCACCCGCTATGGGCCGCGATCACAGACAAGGAAATCCATATATACAGCAAAACGGTCGACACCCCGTAAGACCTTCGCTTCCATCTGGGAGCATTCAGTCTGCAAACAACGTACCGTTGAGCCGCATGCGTTCTGCGAGTAGCCCTGACATCCATCCTCAAGTACAGCAACATCGCAAGTACGGCGAGAACATCCCTGCTGTACCTTCTATACCTTCAAATGTGTCCAAGCAAACGCCAGCGCCGAATCGAGGCCATCCAAATTTGGGCAATCACCCATCAATGCGAAATGTGCCGTTAGCTCAAGCGTCTCAGATGGGCCATCGACCGCCCATGGCCGGCCATGGGTATACATATGATCCATCGTTTACAGCCGTTGAGTCCAGGAAGTTGGGCCATGGCCAACAGCAGTCGGTTGATCGAACAATGTCGTATCAAGCGGTCCCTCCGTCAGCTAATGGGGAATCGATGTTGTCACAATTACGCGCCAAAATTCGATTTGATGACAATTACGTGTCAATGATTATTCCTATCAATATCACCTTCAGGTCGTTGACTGACCGAATAGATGCAAAGCTCGCACGCTTCACAAACCACGCAATCTCAGCTGGTATGGTGAAGTTACGGTACCAGGATCAGGATGGCGATTACGTTCTCATTGATAGTGATGAGGCAGTGTCAGAGGCACTTTTAGACTGGCGAGAAACCCATGCAGATCAATTAGATGCTGGAATAAACGCGGAAATATCACTGTTTGCGCATGTGGTTCATGAGTAAAGAGATGGTTCCAAAATTCACACAGAGCTGTTTGCAAATTTACACGAAGTAATGAGGAATGAAGCATGGCTTAACTCCACAACACACTAGGGTGGAATGATGTCTTGCATGGCATGGTATGAGACGGCATACGATCTTGAAGGTCGTTGTGGCGTTATGGGCGAGCTTGAACTGGACTCGGCAGCCCAACCATGAGCATGGAGTTGGTGCTGGGATTCGAAATGATTGATGACATACTATGCTGGGCAGGGCATTATCTAGCTACAAAGCAAGCATTTGTTTGCGGCAGGTATATCTGATTTTAGACTCTGATGGCTTCGCTTGCCAATTACGTATTTATACATTCGTCTCTGAGCTCTCATGGCATACGAAGTGATCAGTCGCAATGTATAATAGACTACATGGGTTTGTGTATCATGTAGACATAGAACAAGAACGCAACTATACACTGAAGTACGTACATACGCCAAACTTGAATAAACACGAGGAATGGCGTTCAATAGTCAGCAAAGTTTATTCTCCGCCCCCATATCGATACCAAATTCACTTTCACCAACCTCAACTTCGTGTTTTCACTCCTCAAGACTCTCAACATCACCCAACCTGAAAAAAACCTCGTCGCGAATACTCTACAAAGAAGGCTTCCCACTATGCACCCTTAAAAACACTCCAGGTTGCTCCATCGAACGAACCCTCATCGCGTTTCACTACTCAACCAAAAAGCTACGCACCAGTACTGAAGCACTACACTATCCCACCAATCGGACCCGGAGAAGTTCTCCGCCACCCACCACATATCATAATGTCCATCCGCAAATCCCCCTCCACAATCGGCGCCTCAACATTCGATCCCGAAGCACTCTTAAGCAACGCAGACCTCCACACCAAAACCCGCGAAGCACTATCCAACAACGATTTACGCCTCGCGATAACCACGACTTTTGGATTGTCGGTGACGAACGACAAGTATACGTATCATGCTGGGGCTGCGAGTGTGAATTTGGGGGATGTGCAGGGGGCGATTAGGGCCGGAGGGGTGAATGGGTTGTGTGATTGGTACCGTGACCCAGAGGGTGTGGTGCAGTATCCAAGTCCGGGGGATGTGGCGGCTTATATTGCGCTTTTTGACCCCAGTAAAGTGGCGGGGAATGCGTTGAAGGGGTTTAAGGCGAATGCTAAGAAGGGCAGTCTTAGGGCTGGTATTGCGGAGTGTTTGA
>Ga0115846_100317_pt1 | contig 25931 bp, 17 predicted proteins | sample InSIn5gowninarea_2_FD_83860 | JGI IMG/M metagenome (GOLD analysis project Ga0115846, IMG submission 83860) | reverse complement strand
TTTTTAAAAGAGTAGAAAAACTATTTCGTTGAATTTCTACAGAATCTGGAAGAAAAGAATATACTAGGTGCTCATGAAATCGCATTTTTTTCCTTTTTATTAACAAATAGACAATATAACAAAAACTTTTAACAAACCAATTTTGATCTTTTCTTCGTATATTTACGTATCTTTACGTCTCTTTATTTTTTATTTGGGCATATTCAAATATTCTTTGTACTTTTTGAAAAGAGTTGGTATATGGGCAGCCATTATCCCTTGAGGCGCAGACTGCTCTACCCTTCTTGTATGCTTTTAAAATCTTATCTTTTTTACTTTTTTTACAAGCTTGTCTTCTTTGCTACGTATAGGAGTTGTTTTACAAATTCAAAAAGAGGCAAAGTTTTTTTCTACGAAGGAGGTGTCCATATGTCACCCTCTCCTTTGCGTGCGAAGCAAAATGCTCCTGATACTCGATACTCTTACGGAGCATTTTGCTTCGCACGTAAAGGAGTAAATGCTTCTTTTAAAAGAGAAGATTTTAATAAGCAAATCTTTCGCATGGCATGCTTGTGCTTTGCACAAAATTGTAACCCTTTGCTATGCGTAGCCAAAAGGCGCATACTGCTGACGCCTTCTTTCTTTTTGCTTTCAAACGTCTTTTTTGTTTATTTGTTTAGAAGGGGCATCAGTGACCATGGGTAAAGAAGCAAAAGAAGCAAAAGCATCAAGAAAAAAACACTGTTGTTATTTAAGGTTTTCCACATAAAAAACAAAATACGTTTCTTTTTTATATAAAGAAGTTTTGTTAATGTTCTTGCCCCTTGGAAGAAATATCAAGACTTTAGTCTTATTATTCTTTTTAATATAGCATAAAATAAAAATTAATAGAAAAGTACCATTAACAAAAATTTTTATTTGAGGTTTTTTACAAAAAAGTTATAAAGAAATAATAAAAAAAGATAAAGATCTATTGACCTTCTTGTCAAAAAGTATTAAAATTATAAATAGAATTATATTTTATTAAATGTGTGGCTCATTCAAATCTTCGAAAGTACCAAGAACCAAGAAAAGAGCTGCATGCATGCGCTTCTTTTTTAACTTTATATTACTTTAATATGAGGTTTTACAAACTTTACAATTTTTAAGAGATTTCATTTTTGTTTATAATTGACTGCATACAATCACACTATTGACCCAAAAAATAACAAAAAATTATATAATAAAGAGATCAATTTATATAACTGTTTTGTTCAACAAACTAGATGATTGGTTTGAATATGTAAAAAAAGAGTCTATTTTAGAAGACAAAGACATTACACAACCTTCTACCTAATATAAAAAGCAACAGCAACAATAGTGTTCAGAAAATATTTTTTCTGATTGTTGTTTTACAAATTCAAACAACAAAGGCTTATGGTGCGAGGCGCAAAGATAGGTGTTGTTTGAATTTGTAAAACAACAGAAGCACAGGGCGGTATAGCCAAGTGGTAAGGCAGAGGATTGCAAATCCTTTATTCCCCAGTTCGAATCCGGGTGCCGCCTAATAAAAAACTAATATTTATAAAAATAATTGCACTTTATTTTTATCGACCAAAAACTTTTTAGTTAAAAGTCAAATAATATAACTAATATTTGATTTATTTTAGAAAAAGAAAATGAAAAAAAATTATAATTTTTCAAGTAAGAAAGTATAAAGTTTATTTTCTTACCAAAAAAAAATAGGTCCATGTACTCTGCCTATATTAAAACACCTATAATGCTGCTACTTTGCAGTCCTGACACGATTAGAGTTTTAATCTTGTAGAGCAATGGACTCTGTTTATTATAATATTAGTTTCTTTTTTTTGCAAGAAACAATTTTGTTGTTTTTTATAAAGATTTCTTATAAAATAAAAGCCAAATTATAAAAAGAAGATGGGATCCTTGCGCAGCTATTATCCCTTGCTTGTAAGGGAAACCAAATTGAATATTTTTGTTTCCCTTACATGCTTATCTGATTACTTGTAATCTTTTTTTAACAACAATGGTACCTTCTAAAAATATTGGCTTTATTTGTGGATTGATGTTAAACACAATTAGTTCTTTACTAGACATAGTTTTTATCCATATTATTTTTTTACTGAGTTTTATTAAAGTTGTTTATAAAAATTGTGAAACCTTTGTTTTAACTTCTTTTTTAATATAGATTATATTGTAAGACTAATTAGAATTTAAACTACGTGTCCTATGCTTTTCAAATCTGAGATTTGAAAAGCATAGGACACTAAAAGCAAGGCTTATGATTGTAGACAAAGAGTTGGTCCGTGATCCTTGTATGCGCGTGTCCCGTGTAAGGGACAATGGATGCGCATAGTTGAACTTAGTTTTTATTCGTAAAACATAGGCTGATTCTAAGTTTTACTACGTAAAACCAAGTTGCGCTTTGCGCAACCTTACACAACTATTATCTCTTGCAAGGGACACTTACGGTTTTACTACGTAAAACCAAAGCGCAGCAAATCTTCTTGGTACTTTTAAGGGAAACCAAAAGAGCAGTATGCTTTTATTTCCTCTTATCCTGCTTATTTTAAACAAGCTTTTATTCTATGCGTAGCCAAGGTGCACCTATAACTGGCGCAACCTTGATTGTTAAAAATAAGCAGTATTAAAAGAAAATAAAAGTATAGCTGCGTATCTCTTAAAGTGAAAGTACCACGAGTTGGTCCGTGGTCCGTAGTCCGTAGTCCGTAGTCCTTGTATGCGCAGCTATTATACCTTGTATCCCTTGCAAGGGACACGCGCAAAGATGCGTCTCTTTTCTTTGGTCACCCTTTGCCGTGTTATCGCCCCTTTTCGTTATCTTCACGCTCCTCGATATTCGAAGAATTTTTGATGTCCTTTTTGAAAAACCGCTCTAAAACTCTTGTTTTAAAATTATGTTGTAAATGGTTAAAAAAATTTAATTATTAACTAACTAAACATTGATTTTAAACAAACAAATGAAGTTTACGCTTTTTTTATTATTTTTGTCGTTTTTGTATGCGCATGAGACACGTAGTTGAAATTATGATTTGTTTTATGGTATAATATATAGTAACAAAACGTTATATTCTTGAAAGAAAACAAAACAAATTTGTTTTGTTTTCTCTCTGTTGAGTATAATAAAAAAAATATAAAACGAGAAAAAGGATATTTTTAAAATGTTAAAGCCTGTTGTAAATATTATAAAAAACGTTATTACTACGATTAATGGACCTTTCCAAAATGAAACACAAAATAAAACATTTAGGCAAGCGGAATTAGTCCCTGAATATAGATCTGCCCAGAAAAAACTAAAAATCCAAAATAGAAACGAACTACGAAACCCGCGCTCTTCAATTCTCGGATATCCTTTGGAAATCAGAGTTGTAAATACTCGATCAGCAAGGTTAAAGCAATGCGAGATTGTAGCGTTAAACGCTCCAAAAATGATTTTACCTACTCGGTTTATCGCCGACGAAAATCTGGATTTTTGGAAATTACTTAACTCAACTGCAGCGGAAAAAAAAAAAAATTTTAAAAATCTACCGTCTAGTCAAAAAAAAAATATAGGCTCGTGGACACGTGTATCCCCCTGGGAAATTCGAGAACATGTTAGAATTTTTAAAGGTACTAAGGACAAAACTACTAATCAAAATCACATCACTACGATGTTTTCTATTAAGTATCTAAATCAAGATGAATATAGCGTACTTTCTCCTTCATATTTACAAAATATTAAAGTCCCAGAAAAAGCATTGTCTAAAATGCTTTCACCATACGGCGCAATTAATTCTTTAGAGCATATGTATTATTTCGCAGAGTTAAATTTAATTAAACAAAATGCTACATTGTGGGTGGCAGAGTTATTACAAGACCGCTGTTATTTAAACCCGCACTCGTATCAAGCCTGTACCAAGAATAATTGGCGTGTTACTTATCAAATACCAATAGCGGTTCAACCATCAGCCTATCAGCGACAACCTTACGCTTTCTATCAAAATAATCAAAATAATGTTTTTAATACTGATTTAGTTTGTTGTACAGTGGTCTTCGAATATACATACGATCCTTTAACTAAGACTTATAATAAGACTGGTCGACTTGTAACAGCTTTTTTACGAAACTTACCTTTTAGAAATGACGAAATTTTAAGTTTACGGAATTTTGCCGCAGGCACGTTGCCTTGGGGTGGTAACATAGTAACATTGAATAATTATATAAATACTTTAGGAGTTAAAGGGATGCATCCTTTATCACAAAATTCGGACGCTTTCCCTCTCTTGCCTACGATGCCTACACCAAATAGAAGCTCAATAGCGAATAAAATAGAAGATTTTTACAGAACGTTGGGAGGCAGTTCTAACAATAACCCTATTTTTATCTCTAAATTTGATCCTTTAACACAACAACCTCTGCTTGATTATTTAACTAACACACCTATGACTGATGCGCAGAGGCAAAAAGTAATTTATCATTTAGGAAATGATCCAGGGTATGAAACTAAAGGTTATATAGAGTTTGGTCCGACTTGTAAGCAAATAGAACAAAATTATCCAAATTTTTCTAAACAAATTTAATAATTGGTAAAAGTAAAAGAAAGTAAAAAAAAAAAAATAGATAAACAATTTATGGAAAATTTAACTGGTACAACGTTGTGCACCAACCCTAAAATAAAGCCCGCTTTTAAAAAAAATACAGTAGTCATTTTAACCAAGGATTGTACAGATACCCATTATAGTTATAATCCAGATTTAAAAGAAAATGAGGTTTGCGGAATAATTGAATGCGGCCTGTGTAGCTATGCTTACGATAAAGAAACAGAGAATTTTACTAAACTCGTAAGCACTGTTGAGTGGTGCGAGGTTGAACTCACAACAGAAACAGCGAAGCGAGAGTCTGACCTGGAAGAGGGTAGTGTAAAGGCGGAGGATTTAAAAGAATACAAACACGAATTCTAAAGTACAAATTGGTTAATTTTTATCATTCTAAAAAACTTAGGAACTAAATATTTAGTATGTCATAAAAAAACTAGTAATTGCAAAATCATTTACTTTATTTGCTTTTCTTGTTAGTTGTTGTTTTTACTAGGTAAAAACAAAAAAAAGTATTCTTCTTTTTTTTTCTAAGTTTTACTACGTAAAAAAAAAGGCTTGTAAGGCTGATTCTAAGTTTTACTACGTAAAACTTAGAATCAGCTAGTAGCAGTATGCTTTTCAAATCTTCTTGAAAGGGACAACCGAAGCAACTTTTTGAAAAGCATAGGCTTGTTAAAATCCTTTTAGGATTTTAAAGGCATAACATATTCTAAGTTTTACTACGTCAAACCAAATTGTTGCTAAAATCTTCGATTTGGTTGCTCTTAAAACACAACCTTCGACCTTGGAGGCTGTTAGAGGTTAGTTAAAAATTATTCGTACTACGTTTCTTTTAGAAGATTTTAAAAACGAAGAAGTCTTGTTAAAATCCTGTAAGGCTTTTAAAAAAGAGCAGTATGTGTCTTTTGACTTGTTAAAATCCTTGCAGGTGACTTGTTAAAATCCTTGCAGGCTTTTAAAATTAAAAAAAAGAGCTTAGTTAAAATCCTCTAGTAGCAGGTAGCAGGATTTTAAAAGCGAAGAAATAACAGGATTTTAAAAGCGAAGAAAGAATAATTAAAGCGCAACAAATCGAAAATTTGAAAAGTATAAAATAAGCCTTTTATTTAGTTTTCAAATTTTCGATTTTGGAGAGAGGCGTACTGGATTGACAGCTTTAATTATTATTTTTAAAATAAAAAAGAAATAAACAAATATTTTTAATTTTATGAATAATCAGGCCAACCTTAGCTCGAAACCAGATAACAACTCACTTTTTTCTACGTCTTCGCTAGCAAATTCAAAACATCGCTATTTTTTTAAAATTAGAAAAAATATATTTATAAGTAAAAAATTGATCAAAAAATCCAAATATAGAGCCTTCTTTCGTTTACAACGCAAAGCTCTTTTAGAGCTTCTTTTAAAAGGTTTTGATTTAAATTTTCAATATAAAATTAGGGTGTTCTTACAAATCTCCCTTTTTTCGATAAACTTCTCTTTTATCTTTATACTTTTCGAATATATTTTATTAAAACTAAAAATAAAGTATTTACAATTTTTACGGGAATCTTTATTCTTTTATTGTATTAATAAAACACATACTGTAATAGTATTTTTCGATACATTTCTCTTTCAAAATGTTGCAAATTTTGTAATAAAAGTTCTTAGTATTTTTGGTCAACAAAAATTGTATTTTTCTTTGATTTTTAATAAAGATAAATATATAATTTTTTTCAAATTTTAAAATGCAATTTTTTTATTATCAAATCACTACTAATAAATTTTTCATTAGTTTTCTAACTATAATAGTCGGCGTACAGTTCATGATTTCACTATTAAATACAATTTTCATACTTTTAGCTTTTCTTAGACTGGTCTTTGTTTTGTTTCAGCATTTTAATAAATTAAAAAAAAAGCAAAAATTTAATAAAATATTACTCTTAAATTTTATAATAAATTTTTGCTTTTTTTTAGTTGAAATTGCTCGTCTTGGTCTATCTTATAAATTGTTTTTTCATTTTTTTTCTTGTTTTTTTTTTAACAAAAATATTATTATTGGAGGATAATCTGTTATTATGTCAAATAATAAGCAAAATAATTCAAATTCGCACAAAGACCCAGGCCCTAACGGGCCAGGGGGTATAAAAATACCGAAACCGGTAAACCCGGAGAGAGAGTTAGAGGGGCCTTCAACGCCAGTCCGGCAGGAAAAACCTTCTAAATCTAGAAACCCCATTTCATCCGCTAAAAGTGATAGTGGTAAAGAGGGAAGAAATCAAGATCGTCAGGCTAAAAACAAACAACTTGACGGTGACCAAGGTGACCAAAAGGGGGAAAGTAATGAATTAACCGGCTCGCGTGACGCCTCGACAGGTAAAAAGGAAGAAACAGAAATACAGAAAAATGATCAGCATACTGATGTCGCTAAAAAGCAAAAACAAAAAACAGCAGTAAATAAAGAACAAAAGGCTGATGTTAAGCAAAGTGTTAGTAGTGGTGAACCTGGGGTTGGTGTTGCGCCAGACAGCCAACCATCTGTAGCATATGCTGTTAAAGGAGTGACGGAACCTAAAGTTTTTATGGCAGCGGAAGCGCTACCTTCTTTAGATTTAACAGCAATAAAACAAAGGTCTGCTCTTTCTGTAACGTCCGTTATTAGTGTTTTAGCTATAACGGGTGCTTCTATTATATCTGGTCTTTTAAGACGACAAACGGATAATCTTATAAAAAAACAAGAAAAAAAGAAGCAAGAATCCTCGTCCTTCTTTTTAGATACTTATATTCTTCATAACAATATTCAATTAGAGTCTGAGGTTGTGGCTACAGAGCACTGCGATGAATTAAATCGTCGTTTTAACTTCGAAAAAGATGTTACTCAGTTTATGGTCGGACGAATAGCCGGTATTTTAGACGAAAAAAGTCATCACGTTTTACTAGAAATGTTTCCTGATAGGTTTTATGATTATAGATTAGATATCCAAATCACTATAATCACTCCTTTTATTTATTTAGAGGACTTCAAAGTACCTTTCCGGCGTACAAAACCTTCCTTGAGAGAAACTGCCAAATTTCTACAAAAATATTTTATTAAAAACGAAAAGATTACAACTAAAATCAAAAATATTTTGCTAAAAAAAATAAAATAAAAAAAAGTTCTAAAATTCTTAAAGAGGGTTCGCGCTTTTTAAAACAAAAACTTATTTTCTATTTTTTTTTTAAGAAAAAAAAATAGAAAATAGAAAAACATATACATGTATAGTTAACCAAAATGAAAACAATATAACGGTGTTTGTTTTGGCAAAAAAAAGAAAAAAAACTTTAAAACATGTTTTACTATTTTACTTTTATCAAAAACGTGCTCCATATAACGAATAAAGCAACCAAAAATTTTCTGCGTATTACCAACAAAATTCCCAGTAATGTAAGGTGTTAAACTAATGTCTGGTAAAGTAATGTGAATTGCGTTACCAATTAATTTAAATAATTTTATTTGTTCACAAACCGGAGGGTGAAATGTATAAGCAGCCATCGTAAGTTTTTTTGGGTTATCTAACATACTGGCACCCCGTATGTTAAGAGTAAGAAGGCGATGAAGCGGCATAATATAACTTATATTTAAGCATAAATATGACAGCTGGGTTAAATTGTTTGCAAATCTCGCATGCCCATTTATTTAATGTTGGCTATAATGTCTTACTTGTGATTGTTCAACATTTTGGTTTATCGCATCATTAGCAGCCAAATTCCGCGCCCGTCTTACCTCTTCATTTACACTTCTTTCTTGCGCAACTCTCTGCCTTCTTTGTTGTGATTCGTAAGGAGAATCCAGAATCCTATAAATCAGATTATTTCACTTACGTGGAATAAAAAGATCAGGATTTTGGTGGCTTACATCTGTGCTTAAAGCAAATGGGTGATCTTTGGGCCACTCGCGCCAAGACTGGTTTTGTGTTTGATTTTGTTTCATAGAAATGATAATTAAAAATAGTTAAGAATTGAATTTGATTTTTTGAAAGCTCTATAAAAATAAATAAAAATTCAATTTTATTTTTATAGAGCTTTGTTTCTTTATGAAAGTTATTTTTTTTAATTTTACCTAATCTAATTACAAATAAATTTATGCGCTTTAAGGGATACTTGCTACGAATAGGCAACAAAACCGAAGAGTTTATAAGCAATTTTATGACACAAAGAAGGGACAAGCAAAGGCCAGCAATTCTTCGATTTGAAAAGCAAGAAGGCGCCAGTAGTATGCGCAGCTTTTATCTCTTGCTGCGCATAGGATAATCGCTTCGCAAGGGTTTTTATCACTTTTTATTTTCAACCGTAGTTTTTGTTCGTAGGCGCATCAATAAAAATGATCATTTATTAAAATCCTTCTTGTTATTGTTTTTACGCAGCAAAAACAAAAGAAGCATAAGATTCTCATTTGTTAAAATTTTGCTGGATTTAAAAAAACATTATGTTCTGTGGTCTTCAAGGGATTCCTTCAAGAACCCACTCTTGTCTCGAGTACTTTTCGTTCCCGAGTCTCTTCTAGGGTCCCTTGCTAGTAACTGCTTGTATCTCTTTAAAGCAAGCAATCAACTAATAATTCCTTGTTGGTAACTGGTAACTGTTTGTCTTTTAACTGGTAACTGTTTATCCCTTAACTGGTAACTATTTGTTTCTTAACTGTTTGTATCTTAACTGTCTGTTTCTTAACTGCTTGCTTTTAAAATAAAAGATATTTTTATCCTATGATTTTAAAATCCTTGCAGGTATCCCTTATTTTAACAAGTCATTAGTCTATATTCTATGCGTAGTACTTGTTTGTTAAAACCGAAGAATTTAACAAGCATGCATGCTGTTAAAATCTTCGATTTTAAAAGCGCATGATTATCACCCTTTACCCCGTAGGGGCATCAGTGATCATGGTTTCCTGAAAGAAAACAATCTTGTGCTTCGCACAAGCATGCAAGCTGTTAAAATCGAAGATTTTAAAAGCGCTTGCATGCTGTTCTTTTCAAATTGAATATTTGCTGACCCCCCTTATAACAAATAACAAAAATGCAGTTTTTGTCAGCCAAATAAAAAGTTTTTTTACGGATTTACGCTTCTTAAGAAATATAAAAAAATTTAGTATAAAGGAGTTTTTACTTTATGGAACAAAATCCAAATTTGCAAGAAGTACAACAAGTTGAACAAATAGACGTTGATACTTTTAATAATAAAGTGCTCGAGGGTTCTGCGCCAGGAGTTCAAAACCCTTCTACTACTTTAGAAGCATCTGAAGTTCAAAACCCTTCTACTATTTTAGAAACACCTCCAGAGTCTTCAGTCACAGTTTTAAAGTCTGGAAACCTAACGCAAATAAATCAGCCGAGTCTATCTAATACAGATGTTTTTTTACAAGATAATAAAAAAAAAAAACAAAAAAATGGCTGAACCCTAACCAAGCCTTCTTTCACAAATAACAGATTTAAGTACTCGTTCTAGAATCAATCTTGACGATGTCAACATCGATCATGTTTCTGTTCTTATTGATACTACTACTCAAAATACTGATTCAATCGTTGTTACGCTTGTTACTCAACATTCTATTTTGTCAGATATTTCAGATATTAGTTTATCCTTAGTAAAAAAGTTATCTGATTTAAGTAATCGACATTCTGACTTAACTCTTCCACAGTTAGCTGTTGATTTAAGTGCTCTTCCTCCTGTAGTAGAAGATTTAACAAAAACTACTCCGGTTGATCGCAAAAACACTCTTCGTAAATTACAAAGCGACTGTACAACCAAAATAGACAATTTCATGAAAAAAATTTCTACACCTGAAAATAAAGTCGAATTTAAGGTAGTGCCATCTTCGTCAGATAGTTTAGTTACTCAAAAAACTAGTGTTTCAGTAGATCGTACCGCATTAGTCAATTTTTTAAAACAAATTCCCAATAAAAAATTTGATAACTTTTCTATTCCATTCAAACCAGGGTGCTTTTTGTTCTAATGATGGTAAATGGGGGATGTATTGTTCACCAGAGATGACTGATAGAGTACGTGATTTATTTAAGATTGGTGATAAAGCTTTACATTTGCCGTTAAACGCAGTAGATGACTTATATGATATGGGTATTCTTTCTGAGAACCCCTGTTTTAACCAAATGCAGAGTATTCTTAAGCAACCCATAACAGTAAATTCGAGTTATGAGCAAAACCAGCAAAACCAAGAGATTCTTGTAGGCTTTGATGGATCGACTTTAGTAACTACATTACCAATAAACTCGGCCGCACCAATTTCAGGATCTATAACCCCAAGAATCCCAATAAATCCACCACCACCACTTGTACACGGAGGACCCTTGGCCCCAATATCGGGTTCAACAATTAGATCATCAGCATATTCACAACCCGGAGGATCAAGTAACTCAGGCTCAAATCAAAGACCTATGACTGACTCATTATCATCATCAGTAGGAAGAAGATCTCCCATAGAATCTACACCGCTGGTGACAGAGTCACTTTTACGAAGACCAGGAGCAACATCATCAAGAAGGTCACATATTTCGTTATCAATGCTTCGAAAACAGTGGGAAAAATATCCAATCTTGGGTACTACTATACTAACTAAGCGTTTTGGTGGAAGACCTAGTTTATTTAAAAACATAACCGCTAGTGCAAAAGCGCCAGTACCTCTAAAATTAAGTAGAGACGAAGAATTACAACAAACTAAACTTATAAACATATTAATTAATAATATGCCTGAAAATAGCATGCTATTTAGGGCTGACCGCGAGTCTCCTAAGGGCAAGTCTCCTAAAGGCAAGTCTCCTAAGTCTACTATCAGACAGCGTGTTGTTGATACCTTACGTGGCGAAAGTCTTGAAAAATTAACATTGGTTCTGAAACTACAAACAAAGGTCAAAGATCATCTATTAAACTTAAGGACCGATGAGACGTTTAAATTACAAGTTTTGGAACAATTAAAAAAAGATCAAAATGTTGTAGAAACCACCGGTTTTCTTAAGTATTATAAAAAAGATTGCGAAGAACTTGAAATGTTGTTAGAATTTCTTGCTGATAAAAACATTTCTGTCCCTAATATGATAGGCTGTACTATTCCTTTTAATTTTTTAGAAAAAGTTGAAAACTGGTTTATGGATAGCGATTTATTAACTAATTTAACAAAAAAAAGAGACCATGTTGTAAGTAATCAATCATTTTTACATTTAAATTCAAAGCAAAAACTAACGATGAACGTTTTTGAAAACGTGCGTCAAAACCTTTCTATGTTAATAAAAGCAGCTCATTTTTTTGAATATATAATCAGAATTGATAATATAACCTCTGAAGCTGAAGGAGGCTCTAAAGCTGAAGGAAGCTCTAAAGATAAGAAAAGCTCAAAAAATAAGAAAAGCTCAAAACGTAATAAGAATAAAATTTCTGCAAGAGACCACGTATTGGTTCAACCCTTTGCAAATATATTACTGGATTTTTGTAAGAGAAAGGGTATGCCTAGTCGTGATTTTCCAAAAAATGACTTCTTTGAAGCCTTTATATCTACTGAGGTAGCAAATCAGCTTAAAACTTCCGGTGGTGTTATGTCATTGTATGATTCATACGAAAACGGTACTCCTATAATAAAACTAATCGAAGAGTTTCACAACACTACTATTATACATCCGTTGTATATTTTGAGTACCATTCCAATTGCGGAAATGTGTAAGGAAGATACTTTGGAAAATACTTTTTTGAAGAAAAGCGCTGAAAATTATTTGTTAGGTGAAGAGAGAATTCAGGATTTTCTTAATCAATACGAATTTAATTCGCCAGTTCTTGAAGGCTTTTTTTTTGAAATTATTTTGTTGTTTAGAAGCAATCAACAGCATATGGAACAAGTTCTAATATCAGGGCCCTTTTCATATGAACAAACTATAGACGCAGTTAAGGATTTTGGACGATACATTAACGCAGCTTGTTTCTTAATTGAAGCCTATGGTAATATTGAGGGTACAGAAGGTCTAAAAGAGGCGATTAAAGCACTTAAAGACAGTTGGCAGGAGTTTTTAGAGCCATTAAGAAAAATTCCACGAATTAGCTAAAAAAAACCTGAAAAACTGATTGATTTTTTTTTTACTTACAAAAAAATCTTGAAATATACCAATTACAGGAACCTTATTAGTCTTTTGAACACTTTAAAGTATTAAAAAAGTTTTCTGTCGAAATTATAAAACAAGTACGATAAAATATTTTCAAAAGTAAAAGTACAAGCCGAAAAAGTCAACTTTGACAAAATTTTTATCGATTTTCTGATTTACAAGCACCCTACCCAAAAACTGTAAAATCAAAAACCAAGTCCGGTGAGGTAAAAGAAAGAGAGTTTCCTAAAGAATATTTTATAATGAAAACAGAAAATTTTTTTAATAAAAGTAAAGAAAAATTAATCAAGAAACCGTTAATTTCGCTAAATCAAACAAAAATTCAACTCAAAAATATAAAAATTCAAAAATCGTAGAAATTATACAAGTTACAATTCGAATTAGAAGTTAAAAACAAATGGAACGAGTTTCTATTAGAAAGGAAAAAGTTTGAAAAGACTTCAATTTTTTTTTAGGTAGTTATTTTTTAATCAACCTTTTAAATGCTTTTACAAAATCTGAAAACTTAAAGAACAAGAGTCTTCAAGAGTCTTAAGGTTGTTCTATTATGGGGTATTGTGTCTGATTCAGTTTTAAGTAGTTGGGTTTTATTTATACAGAAATAAATTTTTCAAGAAAAAGTACTTCTTAAAGAAATGTAACAAAAACCAGTTCCAAGTTTTGCTTATTACGAAAAAACTACTTCTGTAACAAATAAGAGTAAGGAATTAAAAAGTCAGGTAAAAATTCTTTGTCAATCTGAAAAGGATTTTAAAGAGTTTACTACTTATTTGCAATTCTCTCTCGGTGAGGTAGCTTCTCTTAAAAAAGAACAAATCAAAAAGTTTGGAAAAAGGGCCGCTTTAAAAGAAAGGTGAAACTTTGTAAGTGAATCTCTACTTACAACTTTGATGCATTCAAAATGTATAATCTTAGAAAGCCGGGACGAAAAAAAACAAAAAAGATTTTGAGTCAGATATGTTTCTTCCTTTAGAGGAAAAAATACAGGTACAATATTGCACTCCTAAATTTAAATGTAAATGAATTAAATCAAAAGGTTTTCCTTGAAAACCTTTTGATTTTTAAAGAGCAAAACATCGTTGGAAAAAAAACTACAAAACTTAAAAAAAACCTTGTTTCGTTTTTTTTTTTATTTGGTCAACGTTTTTGCTTTTTTGTTTGACATGTCCTTTTTTACCTTTGCAAGAGCTTTACTACTAATAAAACCAAGTAAAAACCAAGTATTTTTTTATCTTATCGCCCTTTTAAAAATTTTGTCATAAAACCTTTTGCTTTTTCGACTATTGGCTCTTACGAAGCATCAAGCATAATCAAAATTTTGTTATCCTCTATCATCTATTATCCTATGAAAGGATTTTCTATACTTTTCTTGGTACTTTCGAAGATTTGTTGCGCTTTGGGTTTACTGCGTAAAACCAGGTGTCTTATGCTTTTATTAATACTTCCCTCGTTTTTCAAATCGAAGATTTTAAAAGCATAGAAACCAAATTGAATATTTTAAAGCCGCTTTTTGCTTATTAAAAGCGAAGATTTGGTTTCCCTTATAAGCAAAGGGGTCAAGGTTTTTTTTTTAGCAAAAGGTTTTAAATACGTATCAGTTTTGATTATGTTATTTTACTCTGTAAAATCTAAAGAAGCAAAGTTTTTGTCTTCACTTTGATAATACTATAAAAATAAAGAAAGATTGAATTAAAGAATAACTTTTGACTAAAATAAAAATAGTTCTAAAAAAACACTACTTTTTTCTCTCTGTCTTTTTTCTTTACAGATTTGTAAGATTTTTCTCATAAACTGTCTAACAAAAATTAGAAACCAGAAATGGTTAACATAAAAAAGAAATCCTTTCGCGTGTCCCTTGCAAGGGATACAAGGGATACAAGGCTCGTTAAAATCGAAGATTTTAAAGAGTTGGCCCTTGTATGCGGAGCTTAGCTACGCATAGGATAAAAGCTTGTTCAAATACTATTACTATTTTTTAAACTCCGGCTACGCAAGGATTTTAATAAGCAGGATTTTAAAAGCATGCTTTTAAAATATTCGATTTTAACAGCGAAGCGCTTGATTATGGAAAAGAAAAGAAGCGCGTGCATGCAAGGGCATTTAAAATCTTCGATTTTAACAGCCCTTGCATGCATGAGATCGCAAAACGATCGTTAAAATCGTTACAAAGTTTTTGCAAAACGATCGTTATAATCGTTATAAAGTGGAGTAATTGTTTAAAAAACAATAAACAAATAAAAGGCCAATACAGTTAGAAAAATTGGTAAAAAAAATCAAATAATTTTTGCTACTAAATTAAGGAAATCACCTCTAAACTTTTTGATATAAGTTTCTCTCATTATAAAATATAAAATAAACTATCAACTTAAAAATAAAGTTTTAGAAATAAATAATATTGAAAACTATTTTTTGCAAAATAAAAAATAATAAAAAAGTTTTTTATAAATTATTGGAAATAGATTGAACCCAACCATAGCTATGAAGACCCTTACTTAATAAATTAACACCAAGATAACAAATCCAAACAACTATAAAACCTATACTTGCTATAAGCGCGGGTTTTGTTCCTTGCCAACCTTTTGTTATTCGAGTGTGTAAATAAATAGCATAAATAAGCCAGGTTATAAAAGCCCATGTTTCTTTTGGATCCCAACTCCAATATGAACCCCAAGCTTCATTGGCCCAAACGGCTCCAGATAATATACCAATAGTTAGAAGAGGGAATCCAAGACCTAGGGTGCGATAACTTAAATTATCAAGATTAATAGAAATTTGAGAGTAATTATCAGAAACAGCTCTTTTAACAATTACTACGTTTTTGTCAGGCAAAGGGGTAAGCATTTCACTTTTGTTTTTGTTTTCTAAAGGCCCCTCATGCGGATCCCACAGGGGCGAAGAATCTCCGTTTGTTTCAAGGCTACTTACATCGTTAATATAAACAAAATCGTTTAACGCTTTTTTGTTTTCGAAATACGTTATAATTAAAAAACAAAAAGCAAATAAAGAACCAGTGATTAATGCCGCGTAACTCAACATCATAATAGTAACATGCATCATTAACCAATTTGACTGTAGTGCAGGTACTAAAGAACTAGCTTTTTGCATTTCAGAAGGTAAACTAAAATTTCCAAAAGCGTTGGTAAACAATGAAATAGGAGAGATAACAACACCAATTATTTTACTATTGGTTACTTTTTCTAAAACAATATGAATTGTTGTAAAGCTCCATGATAAAAAAATAAGTGATTCATATAAATTGCTTAGTGGGAAATGATTTTGTTCAACCCAGCGAAATAACAATAGCAAAGTTAATGAAATATTTGCTAAAATTATTCCAAAAAAAGCTAAAGAATGGAATTTTGAAAAAATAGTAAAATTCGATTCAATAAAAAAAAATAACATTATTATAAATAAAATAGAAAAAGAGAAATTTCCTAACAAAGTTTGAATTTTAAAAAATTCCATAAGGGTTAATATAAATTTATAGATATTTTTGTTGTATTGTCAGGTTTTGTATCAAATATCTAATCAAAACTAAAAAATTTTGAATGCGCTTCTAAAGCATAAAAAATAATGTTTTTGATTGTTGTTTTACAAATTCAAACAAAAGAAGCACAGGGTCTTTAAAAACTTTCAGTTTTTTTGTTGACATTTTAAGGGACAATTCATAAAACCTTAATCAAAAACTTTGTGTTTTGTTTTCTAAGTTTTACGTAGTAAAACCACAAGCTATGCGCAGCCAAGGTTGTTAAAACCGAAGGTTTTAAAAGCATACTGCTCTTTAAAATCTTCGATTTTAACAAGCCTATGCTTTTAAAATCGAAGATTTTAACACGCCATTATCCTATATCTTATGCGCAGCCGAGCTGCGCATACTGCTTTTTTTCAAATTGAAAATTTGCTGCGCTTTGCGCCATAAGCTTGCGCGTGTCCCTTACAAGGCTCCGCGAGGAGTATGCGGAGCTTAGCTACGCATAGAATAATAGCTTATTAAACCCTTGCTACTAGAAGATTTGAAAAGCAAGGCTGCGCTAGCAGTATGCGCCTTTTGGCTGCGCATAGGTGTTTCTGGTTGTTTCCTTTAGGGAAACCAAAGACTGCGCAAGCAGTATGCGCAGCCAAAAGGCGCATAGGAAACCTTGGTTTTACGTAGTAAAACTTAGCATTAGCCTTGCTTTTCAAATCTTTTGTCCCTTTACCCATGGTCACCCTTTGGGTGACCATTTTGTGCGAAGCACAGGCATGCCTAACAAAAACGAAAGCAACGAAAGCAACGAAAGCTACGAAGTTTTTGTTTTTGTAAGGCGAAGGGGATATTAAAAATCACCTTTCCCCTTTGCTCTTACTATGAAAAACTTTATACAAAACAAAGTTTTTGTATAAAGTTTTTCATTATGTCGTCGGGGCGCCAAAGAAGCAAAAGCATGGTGCCGAAATGTCAACAAAAAAAAACTGAAACTTTTTAAAGCCCCACAATGAAACCAGTTTGCTTCGTATCTTTCTTTGGAGTGAAATCTTCTCTTCATGCGAATATCTTTTGGGCAGAGATGTTAGACATAAAAAAGGGCTTATTCTATGCTTTTAGTTTCCCTTATCCTGCAAGGATTTTTACAAGTCGTAGTACTTGGTACTTGCTTATAAGGGAAACCAAATCGAAGAATTTAAAAGCAACCAAATCGAAGGTTTTAAAAGCAAGCTTATGGCGTGAAGAAAGGACACTCAAAGCGAAGCAAATCGGAGATTTGAAAAGAGTTGCCTCTTGCTTGCGCAGACTAGCTGCGCAAGCATACTATTATTTTTTATACAGTAGTTCTTTTATTTTACAAAATACAACAAGAATCAAAAACTTTGTTTTTGATTTAAGGTTTGTTTAAGATTTGAATAAGCAAGGTTTCTTTTGCTTCTTTGGTTAAGATTTCCCTTGGAAATGTCAACAAAAAAACTGAAGCTTCATAATCAAAAATTTAATTTTTGTTAAAAGTTTGCTTGTGTAACCTTCTAATTGCTTTTTGTTCCTGCGTAGAGATGAAGTATTTTTTGTATTTTTTCTTTATTTATAATGTTTAATTATTTCTATAATATCATAAAAACTTATATAGAATTGGCTTATCTGTTATTTTTTAATAAAAACAATTTAATTGTTATACTTTTATAAAATAAAAAAAGTAAATATATTATTTATATAACTACTAATAGATTTTAAGAAAAGAAAGTACCAAGACAAGAAAAGCAAGGCTTGTAAGAACAAATAAATTGAAGATTTTAAAGAGCAGTATGCGCCTTTTGGCTGCGCATAGCTTATGGTTTTACTACGTAAAATTAAAGAGCAGCATGCAAGGGCGAAGCCCTTGATCAAGGGCTTCGCCCTTGCATGCTGGTGCTTCTTTTAAGATTGAAGATTTTAATAAAAATTATCACGTGCGAACTATTTGGGTGATCGTGGTTTCTCGAAGGAAAACAATCAAGCACTTCGCTGTTAAAATCGAATATTTTAATTTTAACAACCTTCAAACAGAACGTAACAAATCAAAGATTTATTCAACTGATATAAAAATATTTCAATTATTTTGATACTTTTTTTATAATAAAAAAAGTAAAACTTATATTTGATTTTTAGAGATAAATATTTATAAAATAAGTATAAAAAGAAACAAAATAATAAAAAAAGTGTCGAAACAGAAGACAAAAAATTGTTTTTTTAGAGCTTAAAAAAATTGCTCTTTTTATTAAAGAATTGCTATTTTTATACAGTCATGCAAGCGCTTTGCGCTTGCATGCAAGGGCTGTTAAAATCGAAGATTTTAAATGCCCTTGATTGTTTCCCGAAGGCTGCTAGAGCAGTATGCGCAGCTAAGCTGCGCATAGGAAACCATGCTTACCCCTTTGCTTATTAAAATCTTCGATTTTAAAAGAAGCATTTGCCGTGCGAAGCATTTGCTTATTGAAATCCTTCTGGTAAAGCTGGTTCTAAGTTTTACTACGTAAAACTTAGAACAAGGTAGGCTTGTAAGGGCAACTAAATCAAATATTTTAAAGAGCATAGCACAATCAAGCAAATCTTCTTGCTACTTTTAAGGGAAACCAAAACAGCAGTATGCTTTTAGTTTCCTATGCTTTTAAAATCCTTGCAGGATTTTAACAAACCAAAAGACGCATACTGCTGTTTTGGTTTCCCTTAAAAGTAGCAAGAAGATTTGAATCCGCCTTACAAGCAGTATTTTAATAAGCAAAGGGCTTTATCTCTTCAGTGACAATCATGCTTGTGCTTTGCACAAGATCAAGGGCGAAGCCCTTGCATGGTAACCCGAAGGGTTAGAATCAAGCGCTTCGCTGTTAAAATCAAAAATTTTAAAAGCATGCGCTTCTTACCCTTTGCCTGATGCTTGATACTCGATATTCCTAATACTCCTACGGAGTAAAGGCTACGCGAGCAATATGCGCCTTTTGGCTGCGCATAGAGTAAGGGCTTCGCACGCAAATGCTTCCCACCCCATGGGTAAGCATCCACCTTTTGGCCTGTTAAAATTCTTGCAGGATAAGGCTGCTAGAGCAGTATGCGCAGCCAAGGTGCGCATAGGAAACTAAAAGCATAGGAAACAAAAGGGAAACTAAAGAAGCACAGGGTTTTATTATGTGTCTCTTGTTGACATTTCCCTTAAAAATGTTAACCAAATAAAAATACGAAGCACAAAGTTTGATTAAGGTTTGTTTAAGGTTTTATGATAAGGCATTTTGCTTCGCACGCATATCCCTTCAAATGTAAACCGTTTTGTTTGCCGGTGTTATCTCTTCAAAAGTAACAAGGGTTTAAAAGCAAATAAAAACAGTATTAAACCTAAAAAACTTTAGGTATCGAGAAACAACATTTTTTAGGAGAAATTTATATGAAATTAGCAGTTTATGGGAAAGGTGGTATTGGAAAATCAACAACAAGTTGTAATATTTCTATCGCTTTAGCAAGACGTGGTAAGAAAGTTTTACAAATTGGTTGTGATCCAAAGCATGACAGTACTTTCACATTAACAGGTTTTTTAATTCCTACAATTATAGATACTTTACAAGCAAAAGATTATCATTATGAAGATGTTTGGCCTGAGGATGTTATATACCAAGGTTATGGTGAAGTCGATTGTGTAGAGGCCGGTGGTCCTCCTGCAGGTGCTGGTTGTGGAGGTTATGTTGTTGGTGAAACAGTAAAATTATTAAAAGAATTGAACGCTTTTTATGAGTATGATGTTATTCTATTTGATGTTTTAGGTGATGTTGTTTGTGGAGGATTTGCAGCGCCTTTAAACTATGCAGATTATTGCGTAATTATTACTGATAACGGATTTGATGCATTATTTGCCGCGAATCGAATTGTTGCTTCAGTTCGTGAAAAAGCGCGTACTCATCCGCTACGATTAGCTGGATTAGTAGGTAATCGAACAGCAAAGCGTGATTTAATTGACAAATATGTAGAGGCTTGTCCAATGCCTGTTTTAGAAGTTTTACCTTTAATTGAAGATATAAGAATCTCGCGTGTAAAAGGAAAAACTTTGTTTGAAATGGCAGAGTCTGAGAACTCTTTAAACTATGTCTGTGATTTTTACTTAAATATTGCCGACCAATTGTTATCACAACCTGAAGGAGTTGTTGCAAAAGAGTTAGGAGATCGTGAATTATTTAGTTTACTCTCAGACTTTTATTTAAATCCACAAAAAAATCAAAATGAATCAAGTGAAGACGTTTTAGATTTTATGATGGTTTAACATTTTTTTTTAAATACAAATACCAAGAATAAAATTTGACTATAACAAGGTCCCCCTTGGGGGACAATCATGCATGCGCAAAGCGCATGCTTGTGCAAAGCACAAGATTGTAACCCTTCGGGTTACCATGATCAACCGCTTCGCTGTTAAAATCGAATATTTTAAAAGCATGCATGCTTGTGCGAAGCACAAGATCAAGGGCGAAGCCCTTGCATGCTTGAAAAAAAAATGGTTCTTAAAAGAAAAGCACATCACTCTTTGTTTGTGCGAAGCACAAGCTTCGGGTTTTCTTTTAAAAAGCGAATGACACAGAATTTGATAATTCTTAACAAAAACTAAAAGAAGCGATTTTGTTATCCTTTATTTGATTTTTGATTATAGTCCCAGGGTGTACATTTCCTAGGGAATTTTTAACCACTCCTTTGCCGTATCCCTATATTCCTTATCCCGTATCCCGTGTCCGTAGGAAAAAAAGTTTTTGCTTCTTTGGATTTTACAGAGTAAAATAACAAAAAAAAAAACTGAAGCTCCATAATCAAAACCTTTGTTATCCTCTATCAGCTATTATCTTAAAATCGTTGCAGGATTTTAACAAGTCATTATCTTATGCGCAGCCAAAAGGTGCATACTGCTCTTTTCTTGGTACTTTCGAAAATTTAAATAAGCCTTATTCTGCTGAATTTGGTTTGCCTTACGTGGTCCTTGCAAGTACTACGGCTTCTTCAAATTGGATAATTTATCATGGTCACCCTTCGGGTGACAATCTTGCGCTTCGCGCAAGCATGAAAAGCATAGGAAATTTAAGGCAAATGCTTCTTTTAAATGCTTATTTTGTTTTTACTACGAATAACAAGCAGGATTTGGTTTCTATGCGCAGCCAAGCTGCGCAAGCTGCTCGCGCAGCCTATGTTTTTCAAATCTCCAATTTGCTGCGCTTTGCGCTCCGCGTTACGCGTTATAAGCTTGCTTGTTAAAATCCTGCTACTAGAGGATTTTAACAAGCAAGGCTGATTCAAATCTTCGATTTGAAAACAGCAGTATGCGCAGCTTGGCTGCGCATAGGATAATAGCTGCGTAAGGTTGCGCAAAGCGCAACTTGGTTTTACGTAGTAAAACTTAGAATAAGCCGTAGTACTTGCTTGTTAAAATCCTTGCAGGATTTTAAAAGCATACAAGGCTGCGCTAGCAGTATGCGCCTTTTAGCTGCGCATAGACCAACTAGCACCCTCTTATAAGCAAATAAGCAAAGGCCCTTGAACAAAGGGCCTCTATAAAGCATAAAGCAAGGTATTAATTCTAATCTAAAAAAAAGTAGTTGATTTATACTTGAAGGGAGAAAATGAAATGTCTACAGCCTTATCTGAAACGTTAACTTTTGAATGTGAAACTGGAAATTATCATACTTTTTGCCCTATTAGTTGTGTAGCTTGGTTATACCAAAAAATTGAAGATAGTTTTTTTTTGGTTGTTGGAACAAAAACTTGTGGGTATTTTCTACAAAATGCCTTAGGAGTTATGATTTTCGCAGAACCTCGATATGCAATGGCTGAATTAGAAGAAGGAGATATCTCAGCACAACTGAATGATTACAAGGAATTAAAACGCCTTTGTTTACAAATAAAACAAGATAGAAATCCTAGTGTAATTGTCTGGATTGGTACTTGTACTACAGAAATTATTAAAATGGATTTAGAGGGCATGGCTCCTCGATTAGAAGCAGAAATTGGAATACCTCTTGTTGTTGCTCGAGCAAATGGTTTAGATTATGCCTTTACGCAAGGTGAAGACACAGTCTTAGCTGCAATGGCACATCGATGTCCAACAAAAGAAAAAAATTTCAAAAGAAGTGAAGAGCAAGATTCAACAGCTACCAAAGATAACCTTAGCCCCTGCGGGACCAAGGGTGACAATGATGCGCTTGGCGCATTCAATGGAAAATTAAATGAAGGTTCACCAAAAACCTTTTTATCTGGCTTAAAAGAGGGACAAAATCCAAAGCTTTTAAAGAACACATTAGTCCAAAACTTTTTTCAATTTACAAAAAAATCTCAAACAAACCAAAAGCTTACTAACTTTGTCAATGTAGAAAAAGAAGTAAAAAATGACAATTCAAAAACAAAGAAAGGCAACTCTCTCCTTTCCCAGAAAACTTCACTTGAAGGCAAAACCAGAAAAGATTTGCTCTCTTTATCCGGAGGACAAAGGAATGAAGGAAAAGATAACAAAGAAAAAGCAGATAATCTATCCGCAGCCAAGGAGCGCATACCATTCGCGCAGCCTCCATTAGTTCTTTTTGGATCATTACCAAGTACAGTAACAACTCAATTAACGTTGGAACTTGAAAAACAAGGAATTACAGTTTCTGGTTGGCTTCCATCTCAACGATATACTGATCTTCCTGTTTTAGGAGAAGGGGTTTATGTTTGTGGTGTAAATCCTTTTTTAAGTAGAACAGCAACTACTTTAATGCGTCGACAAAAATGTAAACTTATTGGAGCTCCTTTTCCAATAGGGCCTGATGGTACACGTGCATGGATTGAAAAAATTTGTTCTGTTTTTGGGATACAGCCACAAGGTCTTGATGAACGCGAAAATCATATTTGGAATGGTTTAAAAGAATATTTAGAGTTAGTTAAAGGTAAATCTGTTTTCTTCATGGGAGACAATTTATTAGAGGTATCTTTAGCTAGATTTTTAATACGTTGCGGTATGATCGTATATGAAATTGGTATTCCTTACATGGATAAAAGATTTCAAGCAAGTGAATTGGCTTTATTAGAAAAAACTTGTTCTGAAATGGGTGTTCCAATGCCTCGAATTGTAGAAAAACCTGATAATTATAATCAAATTCAGCGAATACGTGATCTTCAACCCGATCTAGCGATTACAGGAATGGCTCATGCAAATCCATTAGAAGCTCGAGGAATTAGTACTAAATGGTCAGTAGAATTCACTTTTGCTCAAATTCATGGTTTTACTAATTCACGAGATATTTTAGAACTTGTAACACGTCCTTTACGACGAAATCAATCACTTCAAGGATTAGGTTGGACTCAACTTGTAAAACAAAACAATGTTTTACAATCAAAAACCCAATAAATTACAAAACGTATTTATCGGTTTAACCATATTTTGACCAAATATAGAACCAAACAGTTTGATAGTGTTTTCCAAGATTGTCACCTAAGCGCCTTCATTATCTTTTGCTTGTAAAGGCCACCAAACCGAAGGTTTTAAAAGTATACTGCTCTCCCCTTCTTTTATTTACTATGCGCAGCCATTATTCCTTGCTGCGCATACTGCTCTCCCCTTCTTTTGTTTTCCTTTTGTTTCCTATGCGCAGCAAGAGATAAAAGCTGCGCATACTGGTAGCGCCTTCTTTTGTTTCCCGAAGGGAACCAATCAGAAACAATCAGAAACAATCAGAAACAATCAGAAACAATCAGAAACAATTAAAAACAGTCAGAAATAATAAATAATCAAGCGCTTCTTAAAATCTTCGATTTTAACAAGCATAGAAACTGCCTTCATAGAAAACTCTTTTGACATAAAAACGTAGTTTTTATTTTTTTAAGTTCTAAGTAGGGGCACCAGTCTTTAGGCTTAAGGTGAGAGGATCAGGCAAAAAGCATCATTTACAGTTATGTATATGTATGCAAAATTTTGACTAAGAAGACGTTTTTAAATTAGAATTTGTTTTATATTTTAATAAATTTTTTGCAGACTTTTAGATAAGATATAATATATGTATTAAGGAGATCTTTTTTATGGAAAATAAAAACGAAGTGGAAGTGATAATATCTAATCTTTTATTTTACGATTTATCTGATTTAGAATTCAAGCCAACTGCACATGATAGTGCCTTTTCAAACCAAATAAATTATGGTAATAGTCTTAAAAATAAACCTGATGCTCTGTTCAAAAAAAAGTCTAAATGGTTTAATAACGAAGCACTGACTAAAGACAAATTACAAGAATTAGCTAAAAAAAGCCCTAAGAAACTTTTTAAATTGTTTGTTAACTTACAAAAAGACCTTGAAATATACCAATTACAAGAACCTTCCTCGAATTTTGAAAACTTTAAAGTATTAAAGAAGTTTTATGTAGAAATTATAAAACAAGTACGGGATAATATTTTCAAAAGTAAAAGTACAAGCCGAAAAAGCCAACTTTGGAAACATTTTTATCGATTTTCTGATTTACAAGCACCCTACCCAAAAACTTTAGAATTAAAAACCAAGTCCGGTGAGGTAAAAAAAACAGAGTTTCCTAAAGAATATTTTATGATGAAAGTAGGCAATTTTTTTGATAAAAGTCAATAAAAATGGATCAAGAAACCATTAATTTTACTAAATCAAACAAAAATTCAACTCAAAAATATAGAAATTGAAAAATCGTGGAAGGTAAACAAGTTACAATTTGAATTAGAAATTAAAAACAAATGGAATCAGTTTCTATTAGAAAGGGAAAAATTTGAAAATACTGAAAATTCTTTTTTAGGTAGTTATTTTTTAATAAACCTTTTAACTGCTTTTACTCAAGCTGAAAACTTAAAGAGCAAGAGTCTAAAGGTTGCTAGATTATGGGATATTGTGTATGATTCAGTTTTAAATACTTGGGTTTTATTTTTACAGAAAGAATTTTTTCAAGAAAAAGTACTTCTTGAAAAAACAAAACAAGAACAAAAATCAGTTCCAAGTTTTGCTTATTACAAAAACACTGTTTCTGTAACAAATCAAAATAAGGAATTAAAAAATCAGGTAAAACTTCTTTGGCAATCTGAAAATGATTTACAAGATTTTACTACCTATTTGGAATTATCTATCGGTGAGGTAGTCTATATTAACGAAGAACAAATCAAAAAGTTTGGAAAAAAAGCCGCTTTAAAAGAAAGGTTAAACCTTGTAAGTGAACCTCTACTTACAGCTTTCATAGGTTCAAAATGTCTAATCTTAGAAAGCCGGGACGAAAGAAACAAAAAAGATTTCGAGCCAGATATGTCTCTTACTTTAGATGAAATTGAAAATTACAGGTACAATACTGTACTCTTAAATTTAAATGTAACTGAATTAAATCAAAAAATTTTCAAGGAAAAACTTTTTGATTTATAAGGTGCATACTGCTAGCGCAGCCTTGTATGCGAAGCTTAGCTACGCATAGGATGCTACGCATAGGATGCTACGCATAGGAGAAAGGGTGCGCATAGGAAACAAAAGGGAAACAAAAGTAGGCTAGAGTAGTATGCTTTTAAAACCTTCGGTTTGGTGGCCCTTACAAGCAAAAGATAAAAGATAATAGCTGCGCATAGGAAACAATTTTGTGCTTTGCACAAGTATGGTTTTAATACGGTTTTAAATTTTTAGATTTTAGCAACCTTGGCTTCTTCAAATCCTTGGAGGATAAGGGAAACTAAAAGCATAGAAAAATAATTAACCTTTGTACCTTTACTACAAAAAATACAAAATAAAATAAAATTACTTCTTTTTATT
>Ga0115846_100314_pt1 | contig 26018 bp, 18 predicted proteins | sample InSIn5gowninarea_2_FD_83860 | JGI IMG/M metagenome (GOLD analysis project Ga0115846, IMG submission 83860) | reverse complement strand
GCGAAAAACTCGCCAACGGCAAGTACCTGCCGTTTTTGATGATAAGCCTAGGACAAGAAACGACGAATGAAATGGTAAGGCTGCACATAAGTAGGTAGAGATAGAGGCTTGACATGAGGAGATTAAAGCAGCTGTCAGACGGCCTTTAGCTCTGTCAACGTTCCGTGGCTGGGGTCAGTTTGTTGTTTGGTTTTCATTTGTGTATCACTTTGTAGCAGATTGTCCGTTCTTTGAACGCAAGTTGTAGTACCCAGTAGTAAGACTTGCCATCTGCCAATTCGAGGTGTGAAAACGACAAGCCTTCAGATTCACCTTCACCTGCTGCTGCTTGCTTACTCTCCAATCATCTGTAGTGTTGAAGTCGATCGTTCCATCAATTTCACGATCCAACAATGATGCTCATACGACTTGTGATTTCAGCGGTTTCTATGTCGTTTTTGCTGACCAGTTGGTGGACGCGTCTCACAACGATGTGTTTACAGTAATCGGATGTGCCTTCCAGAAATATCACAACAACTGCGAATCTCCGCACATGGCCATGCTGACACACACCCCGAACCTCAATTGGAGCTGCGAAAAGGTGGTCGTCCAGTGACAGAAACGCGCAACACAACGTTCAGCATTGATCTTTGAGTCCGTCGAGTCCGTCTTATTTGACATGCTGAACTACCTCGACCAGATTACACCTGCTGTGCACTTTGCTCCCGTGGAATGCTTGTCTCCTTCATGCCTGAAGACACGTGTCTGACCTTATTGATGTCATACAATGTCCTCGACTTTCAAGCGTCCCACTATGGAGTTCCCGTCGAGTCACGAAGAGCTGAGCATATCCTGACTGAATCTGTTGTACTTGTGTACCAGCTGACAAAGTTTGATACTCTGTGCTGTGATTGCCTAAATATATTTTAAAGGTAGTGGTTCCTTGTTGCCCGACACTGATTCCTGTACTTCCCACACTTTCACTCAAGCGCAATTGATCGCGCAGCACATGTTCACTACCTAGGTATATTCATATCACCACCTCAGTAAACGAAGGAGCAGGCTTATAACGAGTCGGATCCCCGCTCCCGACCAGGTATCACCAGCTGTTACGATACTACGTACCCTTCGGAATGGCGTCTCACGAGAATGGTGAAGCGCAACCCGTAGTCTGCGTCTTGTGAGTCGAGAACTTCAACAGAATGGAATATAATCACTAACTCTGGTCTCCAGCTGCGCTTCTTCACCCGGCAAAAACCCAGCCCATCTCGAATCCGCGCGCCAACTAAGCACACTCCTCTCCAACGCCGGCTACAAACTCATATACGGTGGTGGCACAATGGGCATAATGGGCGAAGTCGCAAAGACCTTCGTCGCAAACAACGGCCCAGACTCAGTCGACGGCATAATACCACGCGCGCTTGTTAAAATCGAATCGGACCCAAGCACAAGAAACGACAGTCCTGCGCCACCACCAGACACAAACGGCCACACGAAGCAAGCCGAGCGAACAATGTCGAGAGAACAACTGAAGAGAGCGAACACGAGTGATCTGATACCACACTCTGAGTTCGGCAACACTATAGTCGTCCAAGACATGCATACTCGAAAACGAATGATGGCGGAACAGGTGGTCAAGGGTGGTCCGGGAAGTGGCTTTGTTGCGCTTGCTGGAGGGTATGGCACGATAGAGGAGGTCATGGAGATGGTCACGTGGAACCAGTTAGGGATTCACAAGATGCCAATTGTTATTGTGAACATTGACGGGATCTGGGATGGGTTATTGAGCTGGGTTCGACGCAGCATTGAAGAGGGCTTCGTTGGGGCAGGAAACGCGAACATTCTGTGTGAAGTTAAACACCCCGACCAGGTTCTTGAGGCTTTGAGAGGTTATAAAGTCGCTGAAGGTCGGTTCAACCTCGATTGGACACGCGAGTAATGGAAATGTTGGTGATTTTTGAGTAGCCATAGCCAGTGAGAAACGTTTCTTGATTAGAGCTCAGCCTTCTATCAGTACTCCGAATCGCGACCTAGACAAGAGAACTGTAGCGATTTGCAAGGTTATGCCAGCTACAAGTCAATTCGGAAAAGGACGTCATGAACTCCTCTGGACTGTGATAATGCATCAGATCAAACCACCAACAATCGTTTTGTCGATTTGCCATGCCTCATATTGCACCTGCGCCGGGAACGCCTCGCCGGATGGTGTTAGGTGATCATGAATCTGTTTCCATCGCATCATCCTCGCCTCCACCACTCGTCTCAATGTTGGCTTCCAGCAGCGGACCTACCTCTTGACCATCGTACAGCTTGAAGTTCTCGGTCTTCTTTCGGCCATCTTTCTCACCAACACCAATCACAGCCAAACTCGTGTTATCTACTGTCAATTCCTTATCCTGCGACAGACTCTCCTTGAGAGCCAATAAACCGTGCTTGATGAGCTCGTCCCGAGAACAGTCTGCAAACTTGTCTAAGTGTCGTTCGAGATATGTTCGTGCCATCTGACTTCGTGCTCCGATTGCGCATGCCAACATCTCTTGCGTCATGCCCGAAGGACTGAACTCGAACAGATGTGGCCCCAGATCATCAACTCCTGCTACCAACAATCCTACACCGTATGGCCGCTTGCCATAATGCTGTGTGCTTGTCTGCGCTCGGTCTCCAATCATGTTTACTATTCGCTCGACAGGTATCGCTCTGCCGTAGCTCAATCTCGAGGCTAATGATTGCTGTTTCATGAAGTTTGAGAGGACACGGGCGTCTGAGGCGAGACCTGCTAGAGCGACACCGAGATGGTCATCTACCCCGACGATCTTTTTCTGGTAGGAGGATAGTTCTTCTGCATTTCGCTGAACCAATGATTAGTTTGTGTCATCCTTGTGGATCGAGCTCGTTGTGTAATACCTTCAACGCGGTGAGAACCACGTGAGTTTTGCTGACAAGCCCTACGACTACCGAACCTTGTTTCACCGCTTCTTGGGCATATTCAACTTGGAAGATTCGTCCTTGCGGCGAGCTGTGAGCGTTAGCCTGGAAAGACGTAGATCCTGAGATGTGTGGCTCACAATGTCACTGAGTCGTTGTCGTAATTATTTCTGAACATGTTTACTGAAGACTGGTGTGATTGGCCGCGACGAGAGCTTGTAAATTAAAAGAGTGATCAAGGCGTGTTGGTGTTGGTGTAGAAATGTACTGGCAGGCTCTACTCGCAGACGCGGCCGAAAGTGCAGCGCAATTGCTTCGATGTTGAAGATGACGAGGCTGAACTGAACACCAGCCACACTTGCATGCATCCGAAGCATCCAAATCAGCAGCTTTAACTCATTTCGTCTGCAACACAAGACCACCAACTGACCTCGTTTCACCATTATTACGATTGTCGTCGGAAAGACATCACGCCCCAGAGATCGCTGCTATAAATACTGCAACAACCTCGAACAACCTACAAATTCGCCTTCTCTACCAATACAACTCATCGATTAAGCCTCATTTATCAAAGCAGCCTCCACTATGGTGGCAGGTCTCAAGACCATCATTGCGCTCTCTTTTGTATGAGTCATTCAATGCATACGTTCAGCTGGTCGCTTACAATACTCAGGTCCTTGCCATAGGATTTCTCCTTGTCATCCTTTCCGCCGCGCTCTTCCACAACTTCTTGACCCTACTCGTTGTTGCGACCTATGTGGTTGCACCACTGCCGAATTGGATATGTAGGAAATGTGCAAATCCAGACGACTTCATGGGAGAAGCAGGATATGCAGTAGTGGACTTTGGGAGATTCTGCACTGGCTTCCTGGTCGTGATGGGAATTGGTATGTCGAACATTAGCAGAATTGGGACCGTTGGATGATAGACTAACTAGCTCGCAGCTCTCCCTGTGTTATTGGCGCATTGTGCCTTGATTGAGGTGCCTGCAATGGCAATGTCAATCGTTGGAGGCATCCTGATCTATGGAACAATTATCAGCTTCACGCAATTCTTCAAAGAGGAACAGGACTTCTGAGCAGCCCAGTTCGGAACAACCTAAGGTTACAACCAGCGATAGGCAATTCTAAAAGGATATTCATATTATTCACGACTTATACATCAAGCTTATTCGCATCAGGAACCCGATTCACGGCATCAATTTGAAGTCCCGACACGAGCCCATTTATCGTACAGATGTGCTTTTGGTGGACATTGCACGCAAAACCAACATCACAGCTGATTGATATTGGCAGCTCATTCAACCGCGTCAAATCATGTCATATCCTCTGAGGTTATTGACTTCTACCTTGCTGTTCCCACAGTTCGAACCTTGCAAGCAGACAGAGTTCGCTTCGTTATTGCCGGGACGTTGACTGTCTGGAGTAGTTGTGCTCTACACGTAAGATCACATAGCGCGATATATAATCTACATACATGATATCAGGCTGCCACACATTAGCAGTAATCAAATGAGTCTCGTGCGGCAGTACAAGGAATGACGAGTGCCTATAAACGTCATCTTCACGTGACACAATTGCTCTCAATCCTCAAACACCAGCCACACCACATAAACCATGTGAGCTCACTGCCCATAGCACTGTCAACCACGATTATCCGTTGCCTATCAGACCTGTCTTTGCGCATCATTGTTAAACAACCTCACCAATTCTCGAAGTCTAGAGGGTCCTTATTCTAAGTCACAAAAATGGAATCGAACCGCCTTTTTCGCAAATTCCCCATGCCAGCATGGATGAACAACGCGAACGTCAGGACCGCAGGCATCTACATGTCCGGTGCCCTGGTAAGACCAACACCTTGGCCAAATCACCCATACCTCCTTGACTTAAGGCCAGCAATAACTAACCCAATATGAAACATCCAGTTCTCCCTAGGCTTCTTCCTCTTCCTCGACGCAGCCGTCTACTCCCACTCCATCCGCAACGGCTCCGACATCCACATAACCTTCGTCGACTGGATCCCCCTAATCTGCTCAACCCTCGGCATGACCGTCATAAACAGCATTGAAAAAACACGACTGAGCGCAGATAATTTCTCGTACAGTGGGAACGGAGTCGCGTGGAAGGCGCGGCTGGTGTTGTTTTTGGGGTTTGCGTTGATTGCGGGTGGATTGGCGGGGAGTGTGTGTGTGTTGGTGTTGAATTATGTCGTTGCGGAGGCGAGTTTGCAGACTATGTGGATGGGGATTGCGAATGTTTTGGGGAATGCGTTGGTTATGTTGAGTTGTGTTGTGCTTTGGATTAGTCAGAATATGGAGGATGATTATACTTATAATTTGGCGTTGTGAGGGATGGTGGTGCTTGATTAGAGGGGTGGTGAGAGTTTGGCGATGTGGCATATGCTCGTCAGAACTTGAATGCTACGACGTGGGATCGTTATGAGTTATAAAAAAAAGATTACAAGAGAGTTCAGCAGTGTTTGGTGGGTTCGCCAGATATGCATTCCTCTGAGGATCCGGCGGCTCAATCTCTTCCCTAAACACCTAACGCCATCCATGGGTATTATAATCCTACAAACCATCAAGAATCTCTGGTTTACTCCCTCAGCTTCGCCATCATTGCGTCTATAACATCCATGTCGCTTGCTGAGACATGGTCTGGCCCAGTAATATTGGTTGGTAGACTTTTAAGCGCTTCGTTCATGCCAGGCTGGAAATTACGAATCGACGAGCTAAGCGCATATACGGCTTTTCGTCTTGCAGCAGCATCCTGATCGTTGATAGCCATTATGGAGACTGTGGTAATGCCACCATGTGATAGTAGTTGTTGCTGGCATTTCTCATTGTTCTGCACTGCAGTTCCGATGCACCAGGCTGCCATCTTCCGAATCTCGGCCTCGCTGTTGTCCAGCTGGTTCATCAGAGGAGGCCACAGCCCAAGCGCATCCATGTTGTTAGCATTGTCCAGATTTTCGATCATCTGTTCGAAGTTGTCGAAGGCTATGAGTTTATCTTCGAGCGTAGCTTCTGGGTGAACAATGACTGTCATGGCTTGTTTCATCAGGTCTGCATCACTTGGACCACCCATCAATGAGCGCAGCGCATCTTGCGTGAGTCCTCGAGGCTCTGGTGTAGGTTGCGCTGATTCGTCCGTCGAATGGCCGTTTGCAGAATTTTCGATCGACCATTGGAGCAGGTTGCTCATGCCCTTGTCCATTGTTGCTGGTTTTCGAGGTAAAGTTTACTATGTCAGAGTTTCTCACCAAACCGACGGAATTCGAAGAGATTGGATAAGAAGAATTAAAGAAACAAATGCTGAGAAGTGCTTTGATCTATGCAGTGTGAAGTGTTTCTCAGGCAGGGTCACAAAATTCTTTCTTGGCTAAATCAGATGTGCAGCACCTACCAGTTCATTCTAAAGGCTTCGATCCTGATTTGCATACACAAGGTGCCCGTTCGTTCCGATCAATCTGGCAAGTATGTTTGGGAAAGGCTTTACAGTTGATGACTTTGCTCGCACGCTGGATGTAATCACCAAACATAACACTGCCTCAGCTTTGCTGCCGTCGAGCTGAAATTGTTGAGGAAGTCTAGCAACTTCGCGGCGTTGGCGGGGAAGTACTATCGATACCCCACAGTTTGTGGCAGAAAATATTTGACCTTTCGCACGTCGATGATTTGAACAGGGGGATAAGACAATTGGCGACTGACAGCCACATCCTCTTCAAGTTCCCTGAGCTCGAATCCATGCAGGCCGGTGGTGTCCCATAAGCGTAAGCAAACAGCAGCCAGGGCCATGCTTCGTGTGTTTGAGTAATCATTTCGGCCGAGAAGACTATAAATGGCTACCTACGGACCCTGAATGTGGCTGGTGGGCCAACGCCAGGGGAGTCGGTGAGCTTTTGACTCGAAGAATCGATATAATGCGAGGGTCGGTGTGCTCAGCAGTTGTACAGCACTCTGAAACGCAGTTGCCTGTAAATCAAGACGATCATTATGGGGCTTTTGCAGTAGCATTGCGTGGCCAGGCCGCCACTTTAGTAGAGGGCAAAGTCATAGTATAAGACCTCTCAAAAACGAGTTGCGGTTTTCGCGAATGAGAGCAATATTGATTCAGTAAGGCCGGCAAGTAGCTACTTATCTTAAACTTTGGACACTATCATTTCAGCTGGCCCAGTACATTGTGCAGGTGTGTTGCCTCCATTTCGAGTGACTGCAGTGGCCACCAAAAGCCGTCATTCTTGGCAGTCCCTTCCGCGTACTCAAGCGCACCGCCCACCGCTACAATACATTTCCTCTTACCTTCCCCCTACCACCGTCATCCGACCTTTATTCATCCTCGACTAATTTAAGGACTGCAGGAGTGTCAATCTTCACAGTCTCCTCTACAACCTCCCGGACATTTCTTTTCGCATTCAAACTCAGTTAAATCCTTCGTCATGGAAGGTAAGCTTCAACCTATCCTCTAATCACAAGCAGCAAGATATCATCTGAGAAACAAGTGCTGACTTTGCTTTCGATGTGTAGAAGAAGTTGCCGCCCTCGTCATCGACAATGGGTAAGAGATTCCCAACCTTATCGCTGCCGTTTCAGCCGGTCACAATTCTTGCCCCACCTTGACAGTGACCTGAGATGGGATTGGCAGACAAGATGACAGAAAAAAGAACAAAACAAGAGCAATGTACTGACTGCGATTTTCTACAGCTCTGGTATGTGTAAGGCCGGTTTCGCTGGTGATGATGCGCCTCGAGCAGTTTTCCGTAAGTCGCAGTCCAAGATTGCAAGAACTCTGTGCTGATTAGAATAGCATCTATCGTTGGGCGACCCCGTCACCATGGTATCATGATTGGTATGGGTCAGAAAGACTCTTACGTCGGTGATGAGGCACAATCTAAGAGAGGTATCCTTACCTTGAGATACCCGATCGAGCACGGGGTGGTCACCAACTGGGATGATATGGAGAAGATTTGGCACCACACCTTCTACAACGAACTCCGTGTTGCTCCAGAAGAGCACCCAGTCCTGCTCACAGAAGCCCCAATCAACCCAAAGTCGAACCGAGAGAAGATGACACAGATCGTTTTCGAGACATTCAACGCACCTGCTTTCTATGTCTCCATCCAGGCTGTATTGTCTCTTTACGCCTCCGGCCGTACAACTGGTATCGTGCTCGACTCTGGTGATGGTGTCACTCACGTTGTTCCTATCTACGAGGGTTTCGCTCTGCCACACGCTATTTCCCGTCTCGATATGGCTGGTCGTGATCTGACAGACTACCTGATGAAGATTTTGGCTGAGCGAGGTTACCCATTCTCCACAACCGCTGAGCGAGAAATTGTCCGAGATATCAAGGAAAAGCTTTGCTACGTCGCGCTCGACTTCGAGCAGGAAATCCAGACCGCAGCTCAAAGCTCAAGCTTGGAGAAGTCCTACGAACTCCCTGACGGTCAAGTTATCACAATTGGTAACGAGCGATTCCGAGCCCCCGAGGCTCTCTTCCAACCATCTGTTCTTGGTCTCGAGAGTGGTGGTATCCACGTCACAACCTTCAACTCGATCATGAAGTGCGACGTTGACGTGCGAAAGGATCTCTACGGCAACATTGTTATGGTAAGCTTCTCCACAGTTCTGTATGTTCAAAATAGGTTACTAACTGGTGCTAGTCTGGTGGTACTACCATGTACCCAGGTATCTCTGATCGTATGCAGAAGGAAATCACTGCTCTTGCTCCTTCATCCATGAAGGTCAAGATCATTGCTCCTCCTGAGCGAAAGTACTCAGTCTGGATCGGTGGTTCCATCTTGGCTTCGCTCTCCACCTTCCAGCAGATGTGGATCTCCAAGCAGGAGTATGACGAGAGTGGTCCATCCATTGTCCACCGCAAGTGCTTCTAAGTGTAGCACGCTTGGTGCCCTCTAGAAACGACATTCTCCGGCTTGGACTCGTTGAAAAATCGAAGGCAGGAGTTTAAGTAGCTTTCTATGGTTTATAGATAGGCATGAAAGGTATTGCAATATCTGAGGTCGATTCTCAGATGTTGTGCTGTGACGATAAGCAGCAAGCCCATGTGGATGATGTATGAGGCGGAGAGCGTTCCTGTGAGCGCTGAAATGAAAAGTTTATCCGCATAAACCGCCTGCCCCAGAAGCTTTGAAGCATTATACCGAGATCAAGTCCAAGAACACATTTGAACATCGACTGACTCTACTTATCTGGTGTCTCCACGCATGTGGTGCCATCTTCTGCAGGCTCCAGCACTTTCCACTGGCATGTGATACCTTCCTGTTTGAATCTGTCTATTATCTTCTCGGCTATTGCATTGAAGTTCTCCGTAGCTAGAGCCAATATCGTAGGCCCAGCGCCGGACAAGCAAATGCCTAGTAGACCCTTGTGTGTCGATGGAGTAACGGATTGCAGAATATCCGTGAGGCCTGGGATCAGTGTCGAGCGATATGGCTGGTGAATCTTATCCTGCATCGCACTATATATCAACTCTGCATTTGGTGGAGAGTCGGACAGGACAGTAGTAAGAAGAGCCAGCCGCTGGAGATTGAAGATCTGTTTTCGCTTTTGCATTAGTAAGAATTCCTGAAAAAGGATTATTGATCCCGTTTTCCACGATCATGTTTCGCTAGAAAGGTAGGACGGGCTTACCATGTCTTTCCTCGAATAAGTCGTCGGCAAAACCTCCCTTGCCTTCGCCGTACTGACTTCGAAATCTGGGATGATGGCCACGGCTTTAATCTCCTTTGCCCAGTTGAATCTTCTGAAATGGCCGATGTCGTTTGGTGGTATGGGCGGTACGAGCCCTGTGTCTTCACCCCCAGCTGGTTGGGGCAGGACCTCTGCTAGCGGTACTTCCTTGCGTGCCATGTCCTCTGGGTTTAGTTCATTGAGATACGTGCCTACAAACCCGCCATACAGGGCGGCAGCGACGTTGTCTGGATGTCGTTCGACCATGAGCGCGAAATCCAGGAGGCGCGGCTTAGGCAGGTTCAGGCCGCCGCAGATATTGCCTAGCATTACGCCGCCTACTACGGCGGCGCCGGAGGAGCCAAGGCCTCGACCTAAGGGGATGGGGTTGTTGATGTGCACGTGTGTGCCGGGCGGGAAGGTGCGTTGGTTGTGGCAGCGAAGCACGTACAGCGCTGTGCGGGTTATGAGGTTGTTGCTTGGGCTTAGGTCGATTGAGGAGGCGCCGACGCCGGTGTAGGTTACGTTGCAGTTGAGGGTTGAGGGGGAGGGCGGGGAGGAGGGGGTGATGGTGATGTGGATTTCTAGGTACATTGAGAGGGCGAGGCCTATGACATCGAACCCTGGGCCTGAGATGGGGGATTAGTTTGGATTTGGGGGTTGTTGGGGTTTGGGGTGGTTACCGATGTTGGCGGAGGAGCAGGGGACCTCTGGGGATGGGTTAGCAGGGTTTCATGGTATTGTTTGGTGGTGTACGGACTGATTGTCCACATTGTGTGGATGTCTTTGGTAGGACCGCTACACGTCTGGTTTCAGTTGTAGTGAAAGCCTTGGGCCCCTCTCGCTTGTGTGTACAGAAATCGTTTTTATGGCTGGGTATGAGAGCTATAATGACACCTTTGAGGGTTCCGCGTGCTTAAGGTGTTCAAAGGTTCTGGAGGACTTTGTACAAGTGCTGCCTAGTAGTCCTGGGCTATCAAAAGATGTCTCCGCTGTCGGGACACTCTTGAGCTGGAGGTAGGTTCTTGGCAATAAATTTTTCTGCCTCATTTGGAAAGTTCATCTTCAGGGTTTTGTGATGATTGGTCAGGGAATAAATTTCTTGACAAAGGCATATACCAGGTGTAATTATTCGACCAAGAATATTAGAACTTTACAACTCGATAGCACGGTTAAGAGCACATTCACGCTTACTGTGCAGTCTCACGACTATTATTTGTGCTGTTAGTATCTACCTACTGCATTGAACTCAGTCGACCTTGACAACGCAACTTCAGCCCACTAATTTGCCTGGTTGATAACTACAAGGCTCGCAATATCTAACGGCCATTGGCCTGAGACAGCCAACATGGCAAGTCAATCAAGACGACTCAGAATTCTACTCGTTGGTAGTGGAGCTCGAGAACACGCCCTAGCTTGGCGACTGGCGTCCTCACCATCAGTAGATGTTGTGCATGTAGCACCCGGCAACGGAGGTACCAACGCTGAAGACGACAAAATTCTGAACGTCAATATTGGCGTTCACCGAGACGACTTCCCAGCACTGGTAGCACACGCACGTCAAAATGGCCTGAATCTGGTGGTAGTGGGGCCGGAGGCACCTCTTGTGGACGGCATCCAGGGCTTCTTCAAAGCTGTAGGTATACCTTGTTTTGGACCATCTCAAGAAGCCGCCATCATGGAAGGTAGTAAGACCTTCTCGAAGGATTTTATGCAAAGAAACGGTATTCCTACTGCTCAGTACCAGAACTTCACGGACTACGAGGCGGCTAGGAAATATGTCGAAAGTGTCCACCACGATGTTGTGATCAAAGCCTCGGGCCTAGCTGCAGGAAAAGGTGTGATAATACCTGCCAACAAACAAGAGGCCTACGATGCTCTTGAGACGATAATGGTGAAGAAGGAGTTCAAGGATGCTGGCGACGAGGTTGTGATTGAGGAGTTTCTCGAAGGGGAAGAATTGAGTGTGCTTACATTCTGTGATGGATACACAATCCGGTCCTTACCACCAGCGCAAGACCACAAGAGAATATTTGATGGTGATAAGGGTCCAAATACAGGTGGAATGGGAGCTTATGCTCCGACAAAACTTGCAACTCCTGAATTGATAGGGAAAATTGATAGCGACATTGTGCAACCCACGATCGATGCAATGCGTCGTGAACGGATGCCGTTCAGAGGACTTCTTTTTACTGGACTCATGGTCAATAAAGGCGATATCAAAGTGGTGGAATACAATGTCCGAGGAGGCGACCCTGAAACACAGACACTCTTACCTCTACTAAGTGATGATACAGATCTAGCTCAAGTGATGCTTGCATGTGCTGAAGGATGGCTAGACGCTGTTACCTTGAAGGTCAAACCTGGCGCTTCAGCTACTGTCGTTGCGAGTGCGGAAGGTTACCCTGGTTCGTATGCAAAAAATCGAAAGATTCACCTTGCAAAGACAGATCCAGATACACATATCTTCCACGCAGGTACGATCAAAGATAACAAGGGTTTGTGGTCGGTAGGAGGTAGAGTCATCGCGTCGACCGCGACAGGAGCTGATCTTGAGGAGGCTGTGGCCAAGGCGTACAAAGGAATGGAGGCGATCAAATTCGAGGGAATGCACTTCCGCAAAGATATCGCTCACCGGGCATTTTCTACACAACAAAAGCCTCGACGTGAGAGTGACGCTCCATTGACGTACGCAAGTGCTGGGGTGTCGATCGATGCCGGTAACTCCATGGTGCAAAGAATCAAGAAACTCGTGAAAGAAACATCCAGACCAGGTGCTGATGGCGAAATTGGAGGCTTCGGCGGCGCATTCGATATGTCCAAGCTCGGGCAAGCAAATTGGCCGACAATTGTCTCTGCCTGTGATGGAGTAGGGACGAAATTGAAGGTTGCTTTTGCGACTGGAATTCATGATACTGTTGGCATTGACTTGGTGGCAATGAGTGTGAACGATCTAATTGTACAGGGCGCAGAGCCGCTTGCGTTCCTAGATACATTCACCTGCAGCAATCTCGACGTCGACATTGCTGTGGACTTTGTGAAGGGAGTTGCTGAAGGCTGCAAGCAATCTCACTGTACTTTAGTTGGAGGTGAGACTGCGGAAATGCCAGGTCTGCTTGCTAACAATGAGTATGATGCTGTGGGAACCGCATGGGGATATGTCGACACAGGCCGTGGCAAGAAAGTGTTGCCAGATATGGAGAGCATGGTGGAAGACGATATTCTTCTTGGTCTCGCATCGAGTGGATTGCACTCGAATGGGTTCTCTTTAGTACGAAAGATCATCGAACGAAAGCATCTGGCTTGGGATGAGGGCGCACCCTGGGACAGGAACGTGCCACTCGGAAAGTCTGTGCTGACGCCGACTCGCATATATGTCAAGACGTTACTGGAGGTGGTTCAAAAAGACTTCATCAAGGGTATGTCGCACATCACAGGCGGTGGCCTTGTCGAGAATGTGCCAAGAATGCTACCTAAACACCTTTCCGCGGAAATTGATGTCGGCACCTGGGAACGCCCGGCGGTGTTCAAATGGCTCCAGGAAGCTGGAAAGGTAGATGTGAAGGAAATGAGCAGAACATTCAACAACGGTATCGGGATGGTATTGGTCGTGTCCAGTATCGCATATGGCGAGGTCACCCGACTTCTGGAAGCTGAGGGGGAAACTGTGTTCAAGATCGGAAAACTTGTGGCTCGAGGGAAATCCGAAGGCTGCGACCTCTTGAACTTGGAAAAATGGACTTCATGACACAAAACGAAGAACAGGCGTTATGTGAGGGTACATAGAAAAGTGGACAGTTGGGAGCTGCATCCTCTAGTGTATGGATATTTGCTGACAACTACTCGCCGTACTCCTCATGCTCTGTGGTTCAGAGACTCATTCGGTACGCAATTCATCCTGGGCATGATTTGAAGCTGCCGGTTCGGTAACGCTGATGATAGAGTGCTTTCGAATACAGTACTACTCGTAGGTGTTGCAAGCAGATAGGGGTATCTCAGTTGTTCGACCAATCGGAGTTTGCACGTTCTCGGGGAAGTGCTATATCTAGATTTCGATGACTTAATTTGGTGCGAATCATTTCGAAAGTTCAATCGCAATGAATTTCTAACAAGTGAGCCCATATAACGAAACCCTTCGTCCCTCGCTACGGTGTAACGCGCCCGACTCCCTCCTCTGGCTGTTCCTTTCCAATGCAAAACTATGTGTGTTTGCGTTGCCTTCTCCGACGATCATCAACGACCAGGAAATCTACCAGCGCAGATTCAAGTGTCTTCGGCAAGCGGCGAAATCTTTCGTCCCAAGCAGATGTCCAACTAGATAATAGCCAACTCTCCAAAATCGGGAGGTTGTATAGTCTCAGACAAAAACTACAAAGTGGACTGCGCGATGTCCCAGAGGCGAAGAGCGACTACGGCGTTCCATTCGAGAAACTCGTCGCGGCTATCAAGTCCTCGATACCTGAAACTGAGCACTCATTGGTACAAACCCTTGAACAAGTGTATGGGAACAAATCACATATCGAGGTCAACGATGCCCTAGAAAAAATATCTAAGCATCGCCGGCCATCAGAAAAAAAAGTGCACGACGATGCCACCCTCGAAATCCTGAACAAGCTGGGCATCATCTCCCATCCCAAGACTAACAGTGCGACAACCGAGAAGACCAAAGCAAAGGCTGAGAGTAAGGCAAAGAACACAGTTGAGTCTAAGTCCTCGCGAACACGGCGGGTGAGAGCCGCAGTCACAAGCCCCATAGCCACGGTAGCCAAAACGAAACTGAAGAAAGAGAAAGTTCCCAAGGCCACTGTACGGCTCGTGCAAGCTAAGAAGGCAAAACCAGCGGTCGTCGTATCGAAGCAGAGCGTACCTGGGAATGCGGTTTTAGCTATCGCAACCCCAGCACCTACAGACTCCAATAGCATCGATGCGTCACTGATAGCGCAGCAGGCGTTGGAGACAGAGGATACACTCGAGGTGCCTCGATTAAGTTTTGATCTCTCACGAGCTCTCTTCAACCCTGGAGTTTATCAATTACGAGATCCTCGCTCGAGGGTGTACAATTTCGATCCCTACCTGGAGAACATCATGCCAGTTCAGCAGTTTAATTTTGACGCTCTGAATGCCTACATAACTTCTTCCGAAGATCAGCATCTCAGAAATGTGGCTTTGAAACATCAAAAACGATACATTGGCTCATCTTCGAGCATGTCTGGTGCTATGTCGCACTTTCATTTCTTACTATCCGCGTGGAGACCAATAGACATATCGCATCTTAGCCAAAAGATTGACGGGTTGAGAACATTTACAATAATCACGAGAGCACCGAGTAGCATTTACTTGCGATGGAGAGATGGCGTTTATGCTGTCGACGCTGATAAGGAGCACGACACACCAAATATACTAATGATGCAGGGTAAGTCGATGGAGAAGCTGTTGACGATGGAAAAGGATGACTTTGAGAAGTATCGCAGACCGCGAGAGGGGCAGAAGACGCCTGCTATTGGTGTAGAGCCTGAAGCATACCATTATACAGGATTAGAAAACTTTCTATTAAGATCACAACTTGATGCATACGATCCGAGGTTACCTGGTTCGGGAATGTTCGACCTCAAGACAAGAGCAGTGGCTGGAATTCGGATGGATATGAGGAACTACGAACACGGCATGGGCTACCAGATCAAGGATCGATTTGGAGCATGGGAGTCATACGAGCGGGAGTATTTCGACATGATTCGTTCAGCATTCCTAAAGTACTCACTTCAGGTACGAATGGGACGGATGGACGGTATATTCGTTGCATATCACAACATTGCGCGGATTTTTGGCTTCCAGTACGTTCCACTGCCCGAGCTGGACGCGTGTCTTCACGGACAGGCCGATCGTGTTTTGGGAGATCGAGAGTTCCGGCTCAGTATCAAGCTGATGAACGAGATCTTCGACCAAGCCACTAAGCTCTTCCCTCAGCAGTCATTGAGGTTTGTTTTTGAGACTAGAGAAGGCACGAAAACAGAGCCAAATGGTTGCATGCAAATTTTTGCTGAAACCATGACCGAGGACGAGATCAACAAGATTCAGAAAGCTGGCAAAGACAGAGTAGCGGATTATGAGAAACAGAAGGCAGATTCGTCATCCAAAGGCCCGGACTCAGTTGCGGAAGTCTCGAAAGCAGTTCGATCCCCATCGACTCTGGAATCGAATGCAGCCGATACAGCCTTTTTGGATGAAATTCTGGACGAAAGGGATGCCAAACAGACAAGTACCGATGTGGCTCAGGAAAAAAAGAGCAAAAGCATTGCTGGCTGGACATTAAGGATATTCAACGAAGTCAATGGCAAGAGCGTGATCCGGCCCGAACGAATTTCTGCGAATGATCAATGGATGGTGAAGTACAAAATTGAGAGGAGAGGAGACGAAGAGGCCAAGAAACTGTATAACGCATCCCGAGCGAGAAGATCGTCAGCATTGGTTTTCGACGAAGATTCTCGGACGAACAATATGTTCATTGAACGGATCCGACGACTCAGTGAATCAGGGAAGATCTGGCGTGCAGAACAAGATGCTCTCGACGCGCAAAGAGAACCTGTAGAGTTGTACGGTTCTCGATCAGGAACCCCTGAATCAGAAGTGGCCCGAAGTGACTGGTAGATCTCGAGATTGTGTTGGTTAATTGTACCACCATGGCGAGAAGCACGGCATGTGTGTCGTTTGATATGCTGTGTAACATTTACAGAACCACAGCGCTGGAACATCGATCCAGTTCCGAAGACAAAGCAACGACAGATGTTCGTTATTGGGGTTAGGATTAGAATAGATTGATCGGCAGTGTAACTGAATCCGGACTAGTAATCATCATGTGGTCGATTAATGCACATCCATGGATGATATTGTGAATGCAGTTCCATGAAAGGTGGAAGTGCTTGTCACATGGCAGACAAGAATACACGTACAGTACTTGGTGAAGGTTGATGCATGTCACTTCCTTCCCTTCTTTTCTCCGGGTGGACTCCTACTGGAATTGTTATCCTGGTTGACAGGTCTCATCAGACTGTGCAGTACAGTACGAGATGCACTACCATCATGATGGAATGTTAGTGCGAAATACTTCGTCTGCGGTATCATGAATATGTGTGAAGATAAATGAACTAGAAGGCTGCAAGTGGCATGACTGGATTAGAGCATGAGCGACCTCGTCTCCATTGTCGAGGCGATGAACATTGTTCACCACCTGCTTCTGCTTGTCGGCATCCACCTTCGGCTACTGTGCTTCGCTTCCGTCGCTGGCGTAACAGTCGGCGAGCGTAATCGTCATATCCTTCACACGTATCCGGCTTAGGCACAGCCATCTCCACTATGGCTTGAAACACCGATATGCACTCATTGCGCATAACTCGAATCTGTATTTACATGGGTTGACAATATTTGCATCTCAATTTAGGTCTTTGTTGGCCTCGCTGTTGGTTACTATAATAATGCCTTCGTGGCAATAATCAACATGAGGTCGTCTGCGCAGACGTCTTTCCTTGCCCAACTCAACGAGACTTCTAGTCATGTTACGCAAGAGCTGCTCGATATCGTCTTGCTTGCTCAAGCGATTTGACTACAATGGCAGACAAGAAGAAGAGGCGGAGTCTTCGAACCCTCTACCGCTCGAACACACCCGATCTACACACGGCCTCCTCAGCTTCATCGAGCCCGATTGAGCAACGATATTATCCTACCCATTTCGAAGCCAGTGGTACGCCAACAGATGATGAAAGTCCAAAGTTATGGCCTCGAGTCTTGACAAAAACGCACCGTTCTTCGGTCTTTGGATCTTTGAGATCGCTACAATCATTAGATGAAGAAGATGTATATTTGACGAAAACCGAATCCAAAGCATCTTCCCTAAAGGATGTCGAATCTCCTGGGGGAGGTCTGTTCGGCGTTCAGGTCAAGAGGGCTGCAGAGCTACAAGTGGCTGGTAATTCCATGTTTCGGAAAAGGACACAATACGTTGTTCTCACCGAGTCGTACCTGGTCAGATTCAGAAACCAATTGAAGGCCTCAGAGACGTTCCCCACCATACCGTCCGGAAGCAAGTCTACTCCACGAAATATGCCTTCAGTCGGGTCGTATTCAGACATGCAGATGAGTGCTTACATGGATGCCACCCAGGGAATTCCTCTGGAAGACGTCGTAGCAGTTTACAAGGTGGAAGATGGCAGACCATACTTTACTATCGAAATATCATACCTTGACGACCGTGGAAAAAGAGGCTCCACTGTACAATTCAGCTTTAGTGGTCTGCAGGACGCAGAAGCCTGGATGGCGACGATTCGGGAAACTGCAACGGCCAGACGAGCACAACAGGATCAGATATATCCGCAAAGGACCCTGGAGTATCTTGCCCGGGCACTAGAAAAGGACAGAGACTATGATCCTGTACATTTTCGGGTTTTCAAAGTTACACAACGTTCCCCCGTCCGATCCTCTTGCCGTGCTCCCAGTGATGAGCTGGGAAAGCATAGTTCGACTGTGTGTTACCTCGCTATTGGGATTAATAACGTACATTTGATTGCTTTTCCTCGGACATCTGGACGGTCGTCTTTCACCTCTTTATCAGAATTGGATGCTCCAACGTCTTTCGGCATCATTAGCCTAACATCAATCAAGGTCAAGTCATCCGACGATTCTTTCGAGCTCTACTTCCGAACGCCGCTGCGACAGCCCTATGTCGCTTCACTGGCCTCATACGATGCATCACAAATTGCTCTGTGGTTGAGGTACTCATCTGAATATCTCAGACCGGAATGCATTGTGCAGCCGTTTGTCTTTGATGTTCCCGCGGGCGTGGAAGATCAGATGGACCCACCAACCTTCCCAGCTGAAGACAACAACTGTTTCGACAGGACTCTTATTGCCTTTTGCTCCGCCTACCAGGTGGACACATCACGAATTTACTATTCAGTCGACTATAACTGTGAGGATGCGCCCTGCTTTAGGCTTCTGCCACCGGAGGCTGGCCCAAGCTATTCACTTCTGGAGTTATTAGCAGTCTTCCGAGCGCTTCGATGTAATGAAGCCTTTACCTCAATCTCCTTTGCAAACATTAACCTCACTCCCCTGCGGAACGCTCACGATCCTTTTGGACCGGATAGTGATGGTTTGTGTAGCAGATCTGGCAGCACTGTGGATCTGCCTGGACATGCTGATCTATCTGTACTGCAGCAAGAACTTCGTGCCTTAGCGTTGAAGAACAGACGACTTCGTCGCTTCGATTTCTCCCACGCTAGAGTAGTTGAACCTGCAGCTCAGCGTGAGAGATCAAGTTGCGGAATACCTGAAGCATTGACACCACTCTGCAAAAAGTCTTTAACAAATGTGGATTGGATTACGCTGACAGGAATTCCATTGTCTGACAACGACCTCGAATTCATGGTTGATGCGGCATCAGAGCGACAGTGCCATCTACGGGCTCTCGAAATCGGAGAATGCAAGTTGTCAGTGCAAGATGTTGATGTTCTGTTAGCAACACTATGCGTGCATGATAACACCATGGAGGTGATTGACATCTCGGGAACACAGGGCCGGTTCAGTCCCGAATTGTTTCAGAGAGCCATGGGCGCTTTTAGTAGAGTCAGAAGGCTCAATCTAACGCGTGTGCAGAAAACGGCTGGGCCTGAGCCGCTGATTGCCCCAGAGACGCTATTGAGCTGGAGATTAGAGTCTCTGCATCTGAACGGTACTAGCCTGAATGAACAAAGTGTCGATACAATTGCCGCGTACCTGGCAAGCTCAAAATCGGATCTCCTTAGGGAATTTTCTGTGAACCAATGTGGCCTTACTGGCAAGGATCTGGCAGTCTTCTTCCGATCGATGACAAGACAGGCTGGAATCGCGCGCAACATGCACGTTAGTGCTAGCGAGAACCGTCTAGGAGTGGGGAGCTCTATGCTATCCAAATGTATTGCACGGAACTTTGCACCGGTGTCGCTTACTATGCGTATGATGGATTTTGAGAAAGATCTCCATTTTCGAGAGCTCGTTGTAGCACTAACGCGAAACACAACCATCAAAAGCCTTGACATTTCTCAAGCATCGTTACCATACGATGCCAGCATGGAGACTTGCGAAGCATTGAAGGAGCTTTTTGCCTTCAACAATACTCTAGAGGAATTCGACATCAGCGGCGAGTTTGCCCACCTAGACGTGGCGCGTTTTGGTATAGGGTTGAACATTGCGCTAACTGGGCTTGAGAACAACAGAGCGTTGAAGATGCTGCGGATAGAACACCAAAACTTAGGCTTACAGGGCGCAAGTACGTTGGCCGCGGTGATTGAAAGCAACACATGCTTGGCAGAGATCCATTGCGAGCATAACGACATCAACTTGCAAAGCTTCACTGTTCTGGTGAATGCACTGAAGAAGAACAAGACACTATTGTACCTTCCGAGCCAAGAGGCTGACCGAGCCCGATCACTGGAGAAAGTCAAAGAGGAGTTTGAGGGAGTCGACCATGCTGAAGAGCCAAAATCGCCTAAGCCAGGAGCTCTGAAGCGGTCGATGCATGTAATTGCACAAAAGGCACCTCGACACCGACGCCAAAGCAGCACGATGAGTGCTCAGTCCAATGGGTCTTTCAGCGAGCATGATGTTCTTGCAGCAATTGCAGCGCTGCAAGAGAAGTGGGATGCGCAAACGGCACGACTGCAACAATATCTCTTACGAAATTATCAACTGGTCAGTGGGTTGTCATGGGAAGAACTCGACAAGACCAAGGCTGGAACACGACCGGCGACGGCAGATTCACTCGGAAAAATGCTAGCACAGGTCCATTTTGACCAGCGTTCGAGCATAGATAGGACAGCATCACCCGAGGAAATGTATGATGAAAAACATGACCTGAATGAGAAGCGAGCAATGGTCTTTACTCTACCAGAAGACTAGTCGATGAGATTCATGGAAGGAGTGTTATACTTTCTATCTTGTACCAATCCAATTTTGGCACACGATTTTAATACCCATTCTGGAGTACTGGATATCTGCTTGGGAAAAGCACATGGAATTGCCAACAGCATATGGGATCGGCTTTTGGCTATGGTAGATGATGGGATGAGTAACGCGGAGTTGACAAGGCGTTTATAGAGATCTTCATCGTTCGCCGTAGTCTATACTTTATGCTTACATACACGGTACTACTTATTTACTCACTACCACTACTTGTAACTTCAAGTCCGACGAAGACGTGGATGTAATGCCTCCACTCTTCAGTTACTGACATCTGATTTTGCCGCCTGAAATCTCAGGTCGTGAGTGGGGTCTTCGAGGACATGTGGCAAGCGACTCAGGCAACCACTTTATGTTTGCCAATGAAACATAACTTGTGAAAGTATTGGCTTCATGCTACGACTTTCTTGCTAACCCCGAATTCAACCATCTGCTTCTCGCTGCTTATTGTACAGTGTCAGAACATAGGAGAATTTAAAGCTTGACGGCTCGAGATCTTCAGAAGCCGAAATTGACAGATTTGCCCGAATCCACCTTTGATACCTCTCCCCACATTGAACGACGATTTAGGGGTCTACAACATTTCAGTCAGCAATCAAATTCCACGTCAAGCTAGGAGTTTTGTGCAGCTGGAAGATTCAACCTTGCCGTGACAGCTCAAGTTGAGATTCATTGTCAAGAGTCGCCTCGCCTGGTTTGTGATCGGGCTCTTGTAGCTGAGAAAGAACGCGAGGTCGGGTGCACAGCCACCATCTGAGGGACATGCGCTCGGTGTGAACGACAACCAGCGATAGAACCTTCTCCTTCAGAAACTCGAATACGCCTCAAACACGAAGAATAAAACCACTACCTCATCACGTCAGCTGCCGCATGCGACCCTCATATCCTTGACTCGTCGTTATCCTATGGTTTACGCGTCCTCCTACCTCTCGAAATGCGCCGCTCGGTCATAATTTTCCTGCTTGTCGCAATCACAATCCTTACCTTCCTCCTCCATACTGTGTCAACCCTCATATCACTCCTCATCGAAGACGCCTCAAGCGATGCCATACAGAAATCTGAACTTCCAGCTCCGAACAGCACGCTTTTTCCTTCGCGACCGCAGCTGATACCAAAGATCATCCATCAGACATACATTAACAGTTCCATACCTACGCAATGGCTCGCAGCCCAGCAATCCTGCATAGATCTGCACCCAGACTATGAATACAACCTCTGGACCGATGACCGCTCCCTTGAATTTATCACGAAAGAATACCCATGGTTTCTAAGCACCTTCAATGGCTACAAGCACAATATCCAAAGGGCTGACGCGATACGCTACTTCGTCCTAGCATACTACGGCGGTGTCTACATCGACCTAGACGACGGCTGCAAGCGCCGCCTGGACCCCCTCCTCTCCTACAACGCCTTCGTCCGCCGCACCATCCCAACCGGCATTTCAAATGACGTCATGGGCGCCATCCCCCAACACCCCTTCTTCCTCCGCGTCATCGAATCCCTTCAAGGCGCAAACAAAAAATGGGTCCTCCCCTACATCACGATCATGGCCTCAACAGGCCCGTTGTTCCTGTCCGTAGTCTGGAAAAAATGGATGGGCGAACACTCTGACCTCCTCCAAGACGGCAGCCCGGGTGAATGGAAAGGCCGCGTCCGCGTACTCATGCCAGATGAATACAAACTCCACAGCTGGAGCTTCTTCGACATCTACTCCGGCAGCAGCTGGCACGGCAAAGACGCACAACTAATCTTCTGGATGGGCAAGAACTGGCTGCTTCTCACTGCAGCCGGGACCACCATCGTGCTCACTATAGGCTTATGTCTTTGGTGGGTCTACGGTCGCCTTTTGCTACTCGGTAGACAACGTGGCTATTTCAAAGTTGCATCAACTTCAACTTCGAGATTTGGCGATGGTGACGGTGATGTTAATACGATGGCGACGACGAGAGGGACACATGCGTCGCGCAGTTCACCGGGCCGCACATCGGCGAGATCGAAACATCATCAGAAGCAGGGGTTGCCGTTGTGGAGAAAGTGGACTGCGGCGGATAGGAAGGTGTCGTATGAACTTGTTGAGCAGCATGATGCGTAGTTGCGTACATGTGTTTCTGTTGTTGGATCTTTTTTTCTTTTTCTTCTTCGATTCAACAATTTATTTGAGCGTTGGAGTTTCGGCGATGAGATTGGTTGATTGTGGTTGGACGGTTGTTGTTGATGATGATGATGATGCTTCTGAGAGCTGTGAACAGTGAGCTGTGGGCAGTGTAGACGGGTAGCTTTAGTAAGTTGAATGGAAGATAATTCTAGGTTTTATCTTTCACCTGGCTATTTCTCTTTGCTGGTGGTCAACTACCTTGCGAGCTACATGTATTGTTCTTAAGCTTGTGCTTATCCGTTGTTGTCTACCATCTTCCGTGTATCAATTAGTATTCTTGTAAAGGGGCCGGGCTGTTAGAAGGAGAGTGTAACATACGTATACATGCATGAATTACGTCTGGTGTTACCCCCTTGATTCGAGTCAAGTTTTTTTTTTGAGTAATTTAGACCGGCTACAGGTAGATGGGATAACAGGTATCAGGAATGTGGCTCACGGAGAGTGGGATGGATTTCACAGGGTAGAACACGGTAGGACAGGGCAGCACAGGACGGCGTTGTGCGAGAAGTATTATACTTATAGAGGTTGTTTATTCAACCTGTGGAAGTACTGTAGATGTTTTAGAGTGGATAGTACCTTAATGGCTAACTAATTAGACAAACAAGGTGGCTAACAAGATATCAGACATGACTCCTTTCAATGCGCAGATGTTCTGCTCAATAGTTAATCACCAATTTCCGGATCCAATATGTGTGTATTTATTCAATTCATCTTTCCATCCACTGACCAAGGTAGTCTCAAGATTTGATTAACATCCTAGTACAAGTTCGAGATGGTGACTGTTACTTGGAAGCAGATGCTTCAAGTCCACGGTTGGATGTAATTAGTGCATATAATGTGCGTAGCACTTCTGATTCTTAGATGTCAATTTGCTCGTGTTTCATTTTTCAGTGCTGGTTGGTGATGCTGTGTTGCGTCCGGGAGGTACTTTGGGATCTGTCTGCGCTTTGGGTACCGGAGGAGGTGGAATTGATGGAGAATCGGGATTGGGACGACGAGCGAATTTTGCTGGAGGACTGCATTTCGAAAGCTATTTGTTGTGCTCGTGGTTCTGGGATCATGGTATTGAGGAGACTGAATTATCCACGAGTAGGTATTTGTGGAGAGCGTCGCAACAGTACTTGAGCATGGTCGGAATTGGGCGAGGCTGCTTTTCATCGACGAGGTGTTTGATATGTGCGCTTCAAATATCCTGGTAGTAGCAGGTGTAGGAGCGTGGTGCCGACATGTTGGTACACAGCAAGCATTCCGGGGTCATGAATGATGATTTCGATACAGAGAATGAGTCTGGTTTCACCAGTCATCACCCCAGTCCTCATCCTTCTTTTTTCTGGTTGCCACGTTGGTTGTGTTAGGTTTCTTCATCGCGCTTGTCCCAATACTGCTGTTTTTGCTTGCTGGAGGGTCATTAGTAGCACCGAAGCTGTCCCAAAAGTCTTTTCGTTCGGGCTCAACTTGTCGGCTGCCTTCTCGGGCAGCGGCAGAGGCAGATGCAGCATTATCCTGACCCTCGACAAACTTGGCAAACTGCTCAGTGGCGCCTTTTGCACCTGCAGCAACGCCAGAAGTAACCGTCGAAAGGCCCTTTTGAGCTTGTCCTGCAAAGTCGGTAGAAGCAATCTGTTCTGGTTAACTGATGACCGTTCAACATTTTCGCAGGACTTACGTTTTTGGCTGTTGGTTGAATGTAAGATTCATTAACCAGTTTCGCTTGCTTCGTAACAGCTGAGCTGAACCAACCGAAGCCTTTGGTTAATGCACCCACAGGGTCCTTTTGAAACTCGTCTGCGGACGGGATACCTGTGCTGCTTTGCTGAGTGGGCTCTGGTGGCGCACTGCCAAAACCGGCGTACTTACCACCCTGACTTGGAGCGAGACCGTCAGGTCTTGAAGCATTCGCATTTCCCATCCGCGCAAAGTATGCCTCATTCTGAGCCTTCTGGGTAGGATCCATTCCGAAAGTTCCAGGAGCAGGAGACTGTGTCCGGCTGGCCGCGTTCGAGCCTATAGCATTTCTATTGACACCTGCTGGTGTACCGCTCCTGCTCTTCTCTTTGGCAGCTTGCTTCTCCCGTATGATGGCCCTCTCTTTCTGGAACGCTCCCATGTCAAAGTCTCTGTCTTCGACTTTAGCCGTCAATCGCTCCTTGTACTCCTCACCGACCTCATTGTCATATCGTTCTTTTATCGTGCAGTCTTCGAACTGAGCGTCTCTCGAGTTAGCATTAAAGAAGTCTTGCCATGCTTTGTTGCCGCCCGACTGCATACGCTTGATCTCAGTTGACTTGAAAGCGTCCATAGATATCGATCGGACGAAGGATATGTGTACACCGAGTCCTCGGTGGGTGCCAGCACATTGTAAGCAGATGAAGATAGCGAACTTCGGGGAGGCCTTTATGTCGCAGAAGTCAGTAAACTCCAGACTCCAACTTGAACAAGTACTCTTATGCCATCGATACAATTCTTGGTGTGGAAGGAGCCTACCCATTGTGGTGAAGGAGCGCCGCAATCACAGCATCTGTCATTACCCGCTCCTTCCTTCTTCTGCAGCGACGCGAGCTGCATGATCGTCAGTAACACCATTCGGCATCAGTGGTGTTAATCCCTTACCTTAGTCCGCGTCTCTGGGTCTAACTCCCAGTTTGCTTGTGTTGCCATTGTTGTTGTTGATCGACCGTTACGAGAGATCGAATCGCGACCTGTGGGGTTGAGGTTGCAGTCCGGACTTTAATGTGGTCTACGACTGTGTGACGCAGCCAAATTTATTAGCTGTAAACACCTTGTCGATCGTCCCCCTTTTTCAATGCTGTCAGTCAGGAAGAGACGAGCAAATTATGCTTTCTAGTTTCAAAGTGGATGGAATATAATTATATATCTACAGTTGTATTACAACAAGCTTCAATTCCCTCCTCGAAGTTCATTAACCAGAGCCTTTTCCCTTTGTCCAGTCATCCGCTCAAAGCGATCAACGGACATAGTAAATGTTCCTCGACCCCCAGTCATGCTTCGTAAATGTTTTAGATACCCAACCATTTCTTTCAGAGGTACCTTGGCTTTGACCGACCGTTGTTTATTCACTTCCTGGTCCAAATTCGTAGACGTGCCAAACTCAAAAGGATCCTTGGGTGCGTAAACTCTATTTATGTCGATCTCTCGTGAAATTGGCTCTTCATTGGCTTCGGCCTGTTCGTTGTCGCCGAGAGACACAATCTGGCCTCCTCTACTCGAAGAGATGTCTTGAATGACATTTCCCATACTTGCATCGTCCACCGATATGTCAAC
>Ga0115846_100312_pt1 | contig 26071 bp, 28 predicted proteins | sample InSIn5gowninarea_2_FD_83860 | JGI IMG/M metagenome (GOLD analysis project Ga0115846, IMG submission 83860) | reverse complement strand
GGCTTGGTGATGGCAAAGTCCATGGGTGACGGCTCCTGCTCTGCTGCAGCCTGCACCACAGAGCTCCACGTTATATGTCGTGTGATCCCAACGCTGACCCTTGATCCCGCACTCAATTGCCTAAACCTAAGATTCATGCGTATATGCAGTGAAGAATATAAGCTGTTCTGATTGGCTGGTTGGGGCTGACCAATGTTAGCATTTGAGCAGTGTTTCTGTGACAACCACGGAATGTTCACTACACACAAACTATGCTGTCAAGGCTTCCTAAATGTTTGATTGCTTCCTCATGGTTCAACACACTTGGGCATGTATCGTACATGCAAAGCAGTTGTGAAAACAACTCTTCATTGCAATGCACTCTGTTGCCCAAAATACTGGTAGTACGCCTGTTGGGTATCTCACTGTAGTGAATGCAAAAGTAGGTTGCAAAAGTAGGTTCATGTAGAGGCTTGCATGTAACTCCATGATGCACATAAGACAAGCCATCTGTGAGTTCCACAACGGTGGTAGGGGGTGCTGTGGGTTGGGCTTGGTCTTAGGTCTGAGTGTAGGCACGAGTACTGGTGTAAGTGCCAGTGTGTGGTGTCGGGGACTGGAAGTGAACAAGACTGAGTGTGAGTTGAGGGTGGGGAAATGTGCGGGTGTTGATGTGGATGAGGGTTGAAAAGAGTGCAAGCGGCAAGTGAATATGACGTTGGGCAGTTGGAGGTGGCAGTGGGTGGCATTGGGGGTGTGGTAGGGTGACTGCGAGGGATAGGGTTGAGGCTGAGTGCAAGTGTGGGCTTAGGGGTCTGGGTGTGTGGCAGGTGGGCGTACATGGGTGTAGGGTTTGGGGGAGGCTTACGAGGTGCACGTGGGCAAGGCGCAGGGTGCCAGCCAGTGTGGGATGGGCTTTGGGCGGGGGTGGTTGCGCAGGTGGGTGTGATGTGAGGTTGGGGGTAGGGTGAAGTTTGGTGTGGATGTGGGGTTGGAGATGGATGTGTGAGGGTATGGGGTTTGGGTTGAGTTGTGATGTGAAAGTAGTGTCAATGTGGCATTGGGTGTGGTGGGGAGGGCGTGAGCGTGGGGTTGGGGTGCGTATGGGGGTAAGATGCGCAAGTGATATCGAGAAGGGGGAGCAAGTGTATGTGAATGCAAGTCTCAGGCAAGGATGAGGGGCTGTGGGGCTTGAGGTGGGGCTTAGGTTGGGCATTGGGTGAGGGCGGGCTGGAGAGGCAGGGGTGTGTGTGGGTGTACAGGCTATGTGGGATGGGGGTTGGGTGGTTGGCTGTCAGTGTGCGAGCATAGGGGTAAAGTAAAATTATGAACATGGGAGTGAGCAAGCAGGGCATGCAGGCGGGGTGCGGCTGTACGTGATCTTGGACACCAGTGTGCTGCTGTCGCACTGGTCCTTCATCCAGGCCCTGCACCGCAACCTGGGGCAGGACGGGGCGGTGGCCCCCACCCACCCCGGCAGCCCGGAAGTGCAGCTGCTGCTTGTGGTCCCCTGGGCCGTCCTTGTGGAGCTGGACAAGCTCAAGGAAGAGCACAGCGTGCTCAGAATCCAGGGTAGGGAGACCCCCGCTCATTCCCTTCCCGCGCTCCCGCCCCCCTCCAAGCCCCGCTTCCCCTCCCTTCTAAAACCCCCCTGCCCCTGCCTGCAGGTTTGGCTCCCTCGCCTTTCCACATGCTCATGCTGAGCATTGACAACATTCGTGTGTGTCCTAAATGAGCTATGGGTTTGTATGTTCGATGGAGTCTGCATGCTTGCTCTGTAGAGCCAGCCCAATAAGTGTGCTACAGAGGATGATGCTTCGAGGAAGTATTTGCTGTAACCAGTGCATACAGGCTCACTGTGCTGCTGTATCCTGGCTGAACAGGGGCACCAGTGTCCCACAGGTGTTTGAGTGGAACAAGCTCGAAGGCATGGTCACAGCTGCAATACCAAGCAGCAGAAGCCTCTGTGCCTGCCTGCCACCTCTGTACATGCCTAAGATTTACACATAGCGTTCTTTGTCCTGTCATGAGGAAGCAAGCATGGTGGGGTTGATGTGCACAGGAGGGAAGAAGGATGTTGCGCCACTGGCACGCAGGGCCATCAAGGGCTTGGCCGCCATGCTCACCAAGGACCGCTGCCTCCAGTACCAATCTGAAACTGATGCCCTCAAGGTCTGCATCCCCCCTTTCCCTGCCTTCCCCCGCCCTCGCATCAGCACTCACCTGACTCACCCTATTTGTATGGCATGCGGCTTGGTTGCACCTGATGTTGAAGGTCCTGCTGGCCCCAAGTACACATCATTGCATTTCCCCGCTGCCTTCCTTCCTCCCTGGGCCCCACCCTCCCGGCGTTAACAATAATAATAAGTTACAGGTGCGCCAGCCAATGCTAGGTACCTACTGGGTGCGTCCTAACCTAGTTGTGAGCGCCAACATTCACTAACACTATAGACACTAATTGCACCCTAAGGGTGTGCGCTGACAGGGCGAGTGCCATAGACGCATAGACGCTGCTGGCCTTGTATCAGGATAGCCAAAGAAAGCTTTCCACCGTTCTGGTCAACTTGGGCTAACCCAAGTTAACCAAAGTGTATTGAATTGTGTCTAGTGGCATACGCGTTGTTACAAGTGCAGATATGTTTTGACTGAGCAAAATCTGCCACAGTTGCGCCTCTGAGCAGTGTCTTGTCTTCGTCTTGGTTGTGTTTTGAGTGCAAAGCTTGCTTTCACTGGTATTTATGATTTATTCAACAAAACATGATCCTGATATGCAGGCTAACAAAGAATTGGGGACCAAAGGGAAGAGAGCGCTGAATGATGACAGCATCATTTACTGTGGCATGGATGTGCAGCGACGCGTTCGTGAAGCTCATCTACAGGTCTGCTTGTTTACCCCTTGTCACCTTGTGCCTGGTTGCATCCCTCTAGCCCTGGCCACCAGTCCATGCAAGATGGTGAGACCAACTTTGTTTCCCTGACTTGCCGGCATGTCTTAATGCTGTTAAAATGCAGCGCTCCTGCATTCCTCATATATTGAGAACTGCATTGCATTGCATTTTGCCTCTTAGAAAGCTGAAGCACCAATGCGATGCAATAACCACAAGTGTATTTGCTGCAGCAAACCACTGCCACAGCCAATTATGTTTCAAGAATTCAGCTAATTCTTGCTTGCCAGCATCTGGGACGACAGTGGTGGTTGGAAAGAAACCGTAAAATGAAAACCAAAAGTAGCTGGTGCTGTAAGAATTCTGTTGCCATGCGTAAATGAACAAGGGAAACTATAAAATGGGAAAAAAAGCGAAAAGACACGAACAAAAGAAGAAGAGGAGCAACAGCACTGGCGGTTATCAATAATTCCATCCAAAACATGGTTCTGGAGGCGGTGGCTTGCATGTCACCAAATAGGCTTTTTTGCATCTGCCCTACAGGGAGACTTGAAGGCCAGCAAGTCTGGTGCAGTCCTGCTGAGTAAGGACAACAACATGTGCCTCAAGGCTCAAGCCAACGGCCTCAAGGCGGTCCCCCCCGCCCACTTCCCAGCAGCACAGCCCCACCTCCACAAGCGCCTCCTAGCCATCTCATCTGAAACCAGCCCAGTCAAACACTCCCCCGCCCGGGACACCTCCCCTCCCCTGCCCCCGCAACCCCTGTCGGGCCTGGCCCCTACCTCCCCTCAGGGCATTGCCACAGGGGCAGGCAGACCTGCTTCAGCACAAGGGCACCTCCCAGCAGCCCCAGGTCGTGTACCAGATGCACCTGCAAAGCCCCCGCAAAGCAATGGGGATGAGTTTTTTCATCCTGCTGACCGTCTTTCCCATCTGACAACGCTGCAACAGGTGCAGCCAGCCTCATCTGGTCATCACCAGCAGGCACAGCAAGCGGACACTACCCACCAGCAGCTAATACAGCAGCTACAGCAGCAGCAGCAGCAACGTCAGCAGCAACAGCAGCAGCTGTATCAGCAGCAACAGCAGGAGCAGCAGCAGCAGCAACAGCAACAGCAGCAGCAGTATGAGCAGCAACAGCAGCAGCAGCAGCAGCAGCAGCAGCAGCAGCCGCAACTCCAACACCAACAGCAGCAGGAGGAGCCAACTGTAGGGTCTTTCAAGCTGCAGGGGGCGCCCATGTTGCCCCCTGGCCTGGTGACAGGGTCCCATGGCTACCCCAGGGCCCCCTCCAGTACACCTGCATACCTGCAATCTAGCTTGTCACTAGCCCGGCAGCAGCCCTCGGAGGCAGGAGGGGGGGTACAGCCGGGGGGTCTTGGTGGCTGGGATGGCACCATGCAACATCAGCAGGGAGGCTTTTCAGGTAACTAGCATACAACCAACAATGACTTTCATATCAAAGCTTGTCTTTCCAGTGAGTGGACTGGTAGAGACATGCTAACATGGGTGTTGCTAAGCTGATGTGGTCCTGCATCTGCGTCTGTTGCCTGAAGTGCAGAGCTTTACATCATCGAGTTGACCATCCAGGGGGTTCCTTGCACAGAGCCGAGTTCAAGGTGGGTACGCAGATATATATATTCAGTGTCGCATGGTAGTAACAGTAATGATAGCAGGGTTGCTAGCCAATACTAGATACCTACTAGGCCTGTCTCTGGCTGGGTCTAAGCGCCAACACACACTAACATCAATGTTGCATGATGTTGCTGAGCTGCAAACATGCAGCAGCAGCAGTGTCAGCAGCTGATATCCAGGGTTTAGGGTCATATTTAGGGTTTTGGCAGCAGCATTCCAGGCAAGGCCCTGACATGCCTACATGCGCTGCAGGCAGCCTACTTCACAGCCAATCCTCCAATGGGCCAAGGTTGACCTCCAGCACAAGCCTAGGAGACCACAGGCTGCACAGGGCCCTCTCAGGACAGGCCACCCACCCATCTGGCACCAGCGGGGGGGTGCTTGGGACCCTCACCAGTGCAGACAACCCCCAGGAGCTGAGTGAGCAGGTGTGGGGGGTCCTTCTGGAGGGCCTCCAACCCTTCATGCACTGGGAGCTGCAGTCAGGCATGGGAGACTTCTGGGAACAGGTCTTTCCCCTCCCCTTGCCCCACCCCCACCGTCTTTCCCAGGCCTTCGTTCTCATGAAGGAAGTTGGTTTCAGGAATGCTTCTTTGTGAATGTCTCGCAATTTTGAACTGGCCTAAGATCTGCCACATGAGAACTAGTAGATTCAGAAAGTACCTAAGTCGTTACATTGAGAAACCATGCAAAATATGGCTTGTTTCCGCCGTTTTGAGGTATTTGTGGCTTGTCCTGACATTGCACTGCCCCTCCGGGTTGTGTCTGCTTACAGCTTGTCCGTGCGGTGGTGAGCGCTGTGCTGCTGTCTTGACATCAGCTTGACAGTCACAGCTTGAGCCACAGCTTTAACTAGGGGTGTCAGCTTGTGTCAAGCCCAGCACCACAGTACTCATCAGTGCACAGTCAAGTGGTGAGCAGACGCAGGTTAGGGAGGGAGAAAGGCCCAGATGGGTTGCAACATATTCGTGACCTCACTGTTAGTCCTGGACCCCTCCTGTGGCTGTCCATACTATGAGCAAGCATGCAGCTTTACTGACTTACTCACCCTGTGAGCACGTACTCTGGGGGTGCAACTTTAGTGCCTATAGTGTCAGCGCATGGTGGTGCTCAAAATCAGGTTAGGACATGCCTAGTAGGTACCTAGCAATACCTGGCAAACCTGTAGTTGTTATCTATTGCTGTCCGCAAGTCCCTAGCAGACTACTCACGAGCCTGTGCAAGAAGGCAGAAGCTTCCCCACAGCAAGACATGCAACGCCCTGACAAATGCCTCCCCCATTGACATGCTTTTCTCATGCTGTGTCGTACCTTTTTGACCAAACCATACTCACTATGGTATGCCTCCTGGGGGTAATGCAGGCAATCTCAGTGGCACCCCCCTGGGATGTGGCCGACATGGTTGCGGTGATGAAGAAGGACATGTCCAGCACCCTGCACACCAATGCTGAGCTGTCGCGCTGTCACTCGCGCTTGGCTGCGGCAGTGAAGGCCCGCCATTGCCCCGCCGCCCTCTCCTCAGTGGTGGACCTGGCCTCCAACGTCTCCTCTGTGCTGCTCATGCTGCCCCTTCCCGCCAAAACTGACAAAGGTGAGGCGCCCCTGCGCTCTCCCCACAGCATGTAAGTGGTTGAGTAACTGGCAGCAGTTAGTTTATGCTGACCATTTTCTATCCTTGCCACTGCTGCCAGCCAGAGCTGCCCAAGGTGAGGCATCAGTGGTCTCTCCCCACAGCATGTAAGCGTTATAAGTCATGGGCAGCAACTATGCAGACCGACTAAGTATGCTCGCCACCCGTGCCTGCCAAAGCTGACTTAGCTGAGGCATGGGTACCTCCCCCATACAGCTTGTAAGTGTTCTTGTGACTTTGGGTCACTGGCAGCAGTGCTGCAGATGTTGAGCCGAAAGCTCAAGGTCTGCTTTGATGCCTCATATATCATTTCTCTTGCCGATAATCCTGCCTGCTACAGCAAACATATGCAGATCCGTTGACTAGCCTGGTCACTGCTGCCTGTATGTCTTGTGCTTCAAATGCAGAAGTTTGCAAGCTGCAAAGCACCCATTCAATCTGAGCCAAGTGTGATACCCCGCCCCCTCTGTTGAAGCCATGTAGTTGTTTTCCTATGCGCCTTTTGCTTGCGCACAGGAAAACAAACTCATTCGATGGTGGAGAGCATGTCCTGAGAGGGCAGGCATGTGACATCTTGCAATGGCTTCAAGGTCAAGTATACCAGATATCCACTCTGTTTCAGAGTAATTTAAATTTGTACTGCATCACAAGGCTGACTTTCTGTTGTAGAGAAAGCTGTGGGTGATGCATGCAGTGGCACATGTGAAGTCAGGGGCAGTGACAGGGCTGGAAGCACGAGTAGCCCTGCAGAAGGGCAGGGAGGAAGCGCAGCGCTTGCTCAAGCTGGCCTCAAGCGCCCTGCAGCACCAGCAACTGCCCAGATCAGCCAGCTTCCCCCCCAAGGGGCGCCCCACACCCATAGGACCTACCTCCTCTTACCCCCAGGTCATTCCTTGCTCCTGCCACAATGATCAGCATGCGATGAAGCAGAATGGGGACTGTTGGCAACTGCCTTGTTGCTGCCAAACCCTGCTGTGTGGTGCTGACGTGAAGCGTGTTGGACCTCCCCGTATGCAGTAGAAGATGTTTGCAGTGATCGATTGTGTCCGCCAAGGAATGCTGCCTGCTTGTGCAACTGCTTCCGCGGAGCTCTGTGTTTGCGACAGAAAGTCCAAGGCCATGCATCTGGTGAGGAGCAGGCTGCAAGCAACCATGCTAGCTGGTTGTGCTCTTGCTGCAATGGTGTGTTATTTGTCTGAGTGCAGGGTTCAGAAGGGGCTGGGGCCCTGGGCCAAAACAGGTCGCCCTTGCCGCTCAATAACGCTTTGACGACACAGTCCTCTGCACCACTGGACCCTGTCTTCACCGGCAGTCCGCTGTGGCATGGCAGACAGGCTGCCAGTCAAGCAGGCCTCCTCACCCAGCTTCAGCCGCCACATGGCCTTCCAAGCAGCCAAGCAGCAGCAGCCTCAAACATCTGGCAGCAGCATAGTGCACGTCAGGGCACAATGTCGCCGTCTCCTCCTGGGCCAAGCAGCCAGGCAGGGAGTGGTGTCGGCAGCTACCTCCCGCTACAGCAGAGCAGTAGAGGTTGGTCAGGGCCAACTCAGTCAATGCAGCCTCGCTCTGCTCTCCATGGGGAGAATGGCAGCTTGCATGAAAGCCTTGAGCGGCGGCACTCAGGCAACGGCTTGGAGCTGTTACAGTCTGCACAAGGTATGGTAGCTCAGGGCCCTGACTGACGCTCATGTGTAGTGTCCTGCTGGTTGCAGTGCATGAAGTATAAGCCCCGTTATGGAATGCACTGTCTTGTTGCACAATTTCCAGGTGGGGAGGCTGTGGGACTAGCTCAGACGCCATGTCTAAGCAAATCTGATCACCCTCAGTGCATGTGTGTAACTCAATCCCAGGCGTGATGAGCAGCAAGCTGGGGTGGTGCCTGCAGGGCTGCTTCAGATTTTTGGAAAGTGTGCCGCGGAGCACTTGAGCAGGTGTGAAGTCCAGCTGCAGCAGCATCCTGCTGATGCACAGGCCGTCCATCAAGCCAGTAACATCATTGCAGATGCAGCGTCATTGTTGCTGCATGCAATAGCCATGCTGCATGCCTCTGAGCCTCCTCAACATCAAGTGGAAGTGGTCAAGCAGTGTGCACAGAACATGCTGCTGGTGGTTTTTTGGGTTATGGACCAGCAGCAAGCCCCACCTGCTGTGAGGCCAGCCCTTGTCACGGAGCTGTGTTATTTTTTCAATGACCCGGACAGCGCACACGCAGCTGCCAATGTAGCGCAGCGTTTGCAGCACATGGCACAATCTGTCATGGGTAGGTAGCTATGGCATCCAAATACGGTGCCTTTGAGAACCAATGTACCATCAAGACAAATTTTGGGTCACACAGATGTTGTATATCATTTTCCCAAGAAAGACTGTGTGTTTCCTGGGATCAGTGACGCTGTACAGGCCAATTTTGACGTTGAACTTTTGCTTCAAACAATGCAGCATCAGCAGGGTCCCATCGAAATACGACTTACAGAGTCTTGACAGTCGACCAATGTCGAACTGCAGCTTGCTAGCAAACCTTTACGCAGTGCACGCTATCACAAACAGCATCAAGCCTTGATGCTTGCAACAAACATGATGATCTTGACAGACTGTAAACTCCTCTGAGAACATAAAAGTTGCAAGTCACTGATTGCTGTACAAGGAGCGTTGCTGATGTGACAACAAGGGCAGTTGATCACAAGCAACACGCCTTGTCACTCCAGAACCGTTAATGAGCTCACCACACAACCACGTGCCACATCCATAACCAGTCTACCTATGATACCTATCGATACTGTATCAATACCTATTGATACTGTAACAGTACCATATGAGTAGCCCTCCAACTTGAGCCCAACATGAGTCAAACGACTGAGAAACGTGTCTTAGCGTACCAAAACAACAGAAGAACAGCTGAGGAGGCCCAAGAGTAACAAGAAAGAAATGTCTGCAATTGAGAACACAAGCACTGACTTTAGCAAAGCATGCTGTGAATGCTTGAAACGCTCACAGCGCCGCTGTTGCACATCCTGCGTTGACTGCAAACCATCACATGAACCCCCGAAAATGCATACCATGATGCGGGTTCTGATACGCACCACTGTAAACTGTCTCAGGGATCAAATGCCCAAAAGAAAAAGTAAGGGGGATGCTGAAGCCTACGCAATCCCCATGGGGACAAGCAGGTTAGTGGCTGGGGAGTTAGTCATGGACCCAACAGGTGTCTGAACAGTGTCAGCATGTGACTCATTGTGCCCGGCATGTAGTTGTGGCTGCTCATAGTCGGGCAGATACACTGTGATGGTGCTCAGCTTCTCAATGTCCCTGGTCACGCAGGTGGCTTTCCCTCTGGGGAGAGATGCTGGGATGTGCTCGTTCCGGTCAGCCAGCAGTGATGGCATGATCTGAACCACATTGTACATGCCCATCACCCCTTTGAACTTGAACATGCCAATGCTGTACACATCTACCGTCACTGGCCGCCTGCAGGCATGAAACGATTGCATCACTACACAGACTGTCCCTACACACAGCATGAGGAACCCCTGTAAATGTAGTTGAGGAGTGTTGTTGGTTGACCTAACTCCACCGATCAATTTTGATGTAAGGATCAGTGAAGTTGGGCCGACCGATATCACAAGACTCCTCAACATTCTTGCTAGTACAGACACATAGGAGGGCATGCAAACATGTCTGTCAAGAAGTGCATCTCAAAATCTACTGATGTGGCAGCCTGGCAAGGTAAGCTCGCCATGCGCGATGAAGAGCAAGCTAAGCATAGCTGGTAGCATGCTGTATTGCTACACCCTGGGAGCAGTAGCAGCTGAGTTTGTCACCTGGGGAAGTGGCTTCTGCCCATGCTGTTGGGAAAGCCTTGGTCCTTCTGCAGGGTGGGGTTCAGCACAGCCTGGGCAGCCGAAGCCCATCGGTTCTTCTTCACCTCAGGCGCAGAGGGCTCCCGGGAATGAAGGCGGGGGGACACTGGAGTGCCCGGGGGCCGCTCCATGGGCCGTACCAAGCCTGCACACCCAACAGACTCTTTATCCTACCCTACTGCAATGTATTGTACTGTATCTGTACTGTACTGTGCTATGTCGTACCTCACCATACCCTACCACATCTTACAACTGTACATAACACACTGCCCAGAGCATGCATGACATGCCACACCACACCATACCATCATATCTGCTAACAACAAGGGTTGAAAAGGCAGTTTGGCACGGTACATCACCTACAGGAGAATCATCACAGAAAGAAGGGCTGGGTCAGTACATTCCCATGCTATATGAAGGGCATGCTACAACCCTTTGCGCGCCTCATCTGCTGAGCGGCCAACAGAATTGTTGCACCTAGATTCCCTGGCTGTTGGCAAGACAGTAGGCAGGGACTGCAACCCAAAAACTTGAGTGTCTTCGTAGGAGCTTGTCTGTCTCGCTGAAAGTGTGTGAAGAATGCTGTGCTTACCTATGAGCTTGCTGTCATGTCTTCCAGTCATGCTGCTGACGCTTTCATTGCTGCTGCTGCAGTCGAAGGCAGCAACCTCCACTGCCATGGCTGGCAAACCACTGCCAGAGCCCCCAGAGCTGAGCAGGGTTTTGGACAACAGCCCATGCTGAGGGGTCACTTTGACAGGGAGCAGTGGGGACAGCGGCGCTAAGAGGGGGGTCAGCCCTAGGGAGTCAGTGCGAAGCTGCAGGTCTGGATTGCCCATAACCCCAGAAGAGCGGCGGGAGATGCCTGCAAGCTCTGGACCTATACATGCAATACAAACACCTCAGTTGCACATTCTGAGTTAACCGCATCCCCTATCACAGAAGCGCACAAATACGCGTTCCACAATGTGGTTTCAGCCTAGATGGACGTCCCTGGAAAATCGCACACAGTGTGGGTGACTGAGAGCATGCAAGCACCAACATGTTTGGGCTGCACGAAGGGGAAGGCGATTGCATGACCACCCTTGCATGAAGGGGAAAGGCAATTGCATGATGGCTGACAATCAAGGGTGTGCGGGGCAAGTTTGGCCACAGAGGGGCAGAACGGCAGAGAGGGGCCAGCAGCTGCCCCTTGTCATAAGCGGCGCATGTTGACTGTTGCAACAGGCATTTTAACAAGCTGTTGTAGCATGTGCAGTGTGACACCAGGCAAGCAAGGGCAGTGAGTGGCAGAATCTCCCAAGGATGCTGACAAGCAAGGCAGGCTTGTCAGTAGCGTGGATGGGCCAAGAGCATGCAAAATACCTGGCAGTAAAATGCTTGTTTCATCGCTGCGCCTACGCATTCTGGCAGGATACATCTCATCATCTCCGTTGCTGCTTCGCCGCAAGCGGCTGAGTACCTTGTTGGGCTGGCTGTAGCCAATATGGCTGACATGCCGGCTGACAGGCCTCCGATTTCGCTTTGAGCTGATGCTGTCACTTGAAGAGGGAGCCGATGGAGGTATGATCAGCACCGAACTGCGCCTGGCTCCTAGAGCGGCAGCTAGAGTCGGCGCTTCCGACTCCACTCCCGACTTGTCAGAAAAGAACGACTCGTCGTCTTGCCGCAGCTCTGACACAAGAGCGCTGCCGTACGCCAGAGGCGGGGAGTACTGCTCCGCCCTTGTGGCGTGCTCTGACTTGTGGACCAGTGAGTCTGCAAGCTGCATGACGAGTGGGTTGTTGATGAGACTGCTGCGCCGGCGTGGCTGTGGCCACCGAGGGCCCTTGGGAAGCAATATGCTGCCATCCTCTGTTTTGATCATGGGAAGCAAGTCCTGCTTGTCAAAGTCCAGCAGCGCCTCTATGTCCCCATCTGCAAGTCATAGCCATGCTCAAGCTGGCTATCCCAACACAACCTCGGTCTGCACTACAGATGTCAAACCCACACTGTCATGCAAGACAGTTCACGTATGTTTCACTTGAATACAATCAACAGGAGACTGTCGGGTATTACCTGGCGGGCCTAGATCACTGATGTCGCCGCCATTATCCAACAGCCCCTTGCTGGCGTAGCGGCTTGACATCTTCAAGCTGGTCTTCTGCAGGGCTGCTGGCCTGTCCAAGCTACCCAGTCTGTGACTGAGCGGCTGCACATTGGCCAGCAACACTGAAGACAGCGAGTCACCCTGGGAGGAGTCATCATCCACTGATGCACAGGTGGAGCTGTTCTGATGTGACAGGTTGAAGCTGTCGCCATCAGGAGCGACTGGGCTGGGAGCCACCTGACTCGAGCTCGAGTCCTTGCGCTGCTTCTTCTCGCCATGAGAGCTGAGGCGCAGGTGTGGGAAGTGACTCCTCATGAAGCCACGTTCTGCTCGGGGTTGAACAGGCGGCTCCGGCTGCTTCAGCTCCCTGACAAGGCTCTGCTGGGCGTCAGGGTCTGTTATGAGGAAGGACACAGTCTTCCGGTTCAAACATTTGCTGCCTGCGAGCATTTCTCAAAGACCTTACAAGCCTTCAGAGGCGCAGGAAACCTGTAAGAAGGGTTGAGAAACGCGATATCTATACAAGAGCAGCTCTGTCGTGAGACACACAGACATGCTCGCTGCTGTTCAACGCAAAGCCTGAGCGGCACTCGAGGCCAGCACAATCCCGGGTAACATGCTGAGATAGACATAGTGGATGTGCCAGCGAGGTGGGTTGCAACAGTGAGGAAACAATTTGCACTCATGCATCACAGGGCCTGGGCAGCCAGGCAGCAGCCCCAGTATGCAGCAGACTGTCATCAAGTCAACTCTCAACAAAAAGACCATGAAAAGCACAGCGACAGCATTCAGGGCACATGCCTGCATCCCCACCCGGCTGAGCCATGCCTGGGGGTTGATGCATCTGCTGTGTGTGCTTTCAAGCCAGTGAAAGTACACACTGGGGGGACACTCACGTGGGTTTGCCATGGCCGGGGTCTCTGACTGCGGGGACAAGCCAGGAGCCAGCAGTGGGTGTGTGGGCACATGGGGCAGGGAAGAAGTGCGCAGGTAGCCTAGCGCACTGCCTGGCGAGGACGCTGCTCCAAGCCCCAACTCAGCTGAGGGCCTCAGAAGCCCGCCAGTGTTGGACTTGGCAGGCGTGAGGCTTGCCAGGCTCTGGGGGTCTGAAGACTTGCCGGGTCCGGTGTGTGTGCTGCTGCTGGACCTTGAGCCCGAGCCACTGAAGGGCTCGGAAGCCTTGCACATGTGGAAGCCCAGGCGAGCGTCCACCAAGGATCCCGGCAGGAAGGGGGCCTGTGGCTGGCTGCCTTCTGGTGAGAACGCCATCATAGTCCGCCTACAAGTGCTCACACTTTGTCTTTCCAGAACGCTCTACTTGGGCAAAGATACACAGCCTTGGAAGCCATGCATGAATCAATGGAGTAGAGTCCATGGCGTCAGGAGAGTTTGTTAGTAAACACAGGGAGGATCAGGAGACACAAAGGCCGAACACTACCCACAGTAGGCCGCCCTGTTTCGGACGACGTTTCCAACAGGGGCTTCATACACAGTACTACATGGCCTGCCTGGACATCAAGAGCCTGTGGCATAGTACTTGAAACAGAGCAGCGCCTGGTGTTGAGTGTTGGAAGCAAGCAGGAGCTGTATTGGTGGTGGCAGCATGATCCTAGGCGGCACACACACACACACACACACACACACACACACGCTGTGTAAGAGGCCCTGGTTGGCACCCCACAGAGGACACAGCCATCCAAGGACAGGCATACACAGATACCAAGCAAGTATGGATGGCAACCACAGACAGGCATGAAGCAGTCATGAGTAACACCTGCAATGTATTGATTGAATGCCCCTCGTAGGTTTCTTTGGGTTGTAAATAACTTACTGATACATCGGTTCACATGTGCATACATCCAGGAACTCAGTGCAGTGTTGCAACCATGAGAACTCAGGGACAAGCAGGGGCTGTGAATGTATTTGCAATCCAACAGTGTTGCAGCACAGACCAAGGTCAAACACAAATCAGCCCAACCCATTGAGCCCAGTAACGACACAAACCTGAAAGTCACACCGCAGAACAGCATACAAGTGTACCAGCAGCAAGAGGGCAACTGTACTACTCAACAGCAACACTGCAGATGCATGTACACAGAGTAAGGGGAGGCAACAGCGCACTTGTAGACTAAGGAGTGCCAGTATTGGACGACCTCCTCCACCAGGCCCCTCTCTGCCAGCACCTGCCCCCCACAAGCAGCCCCCAGAAAACGTGCTGCTCTGTTTACTGCCAACCCAAAGTAATCAGCACGCCCTGAACACAACAAAAGCGACTGTTTGGCAAGCAACTGTTGGCCCCGACAGCAAAAAGGGTTTGTTCGTCTTTGTTGAAGACGAAAGGCTCCTCCTGGAAGGCCATGTGAGCAATGGGGGTCTATGCTGGGCAGACGCCAGGTTGACAGCTTGTCAGACTGTTTTGCCAGTTGTGAAGCAGATGCATGTGGTGGTTTCACTTGAGTCATGCGTACTGAGGAACAGTATCTTGCTCAGGTTAGTGTTGCATGAACAGAATCATTCCGTTTGGGGTTTTACTGGGTACCCCACGACAATCAAGATACACACCAGGCAATCACCCCGCTTGTTAACATCCATCTTGGCCAAAAGGAGTGGCTACAGGCATGTCACAGCATGTCACAGCATGACACGACAGCTTGCACTGTGTCACTTGAAGATCCCTTCTGTGCATCAAACGTGATTATACTTTTGGTGGATTTCTAAAAGAAAGGTCGGTATCAACAGACAAGCTTTGCTTCGCAACATGATGCAGCTTTTGACTTGTGCAGGGATGTGCAACACGTGCTGGCGCCACCAGCCAGTTCATTACTACGCAAACTAAGCATGAAAAGGAGTTTGACCTGTGGTAGTGTGAGGCACGATGCGCGTCATCTGTCCATGGAACACGCTGACTTTGGCACGCAAGCCGGCAAACAGCAGCTGCCCATCTGCGCTGTACACATCTCGCCACTGCTCCCAGCCTTTCATCACTGCTGGCCATGCCACCCTGCACATACACCCGGCAAAGTGATGCCATGTCGCAGCAACTCGGCTGTGCAGTCAGGGGCTGAGCTGTCTTCAGCAAGACTGGTGCAGCTGCACAAGACTGTCGTAATACACTGCAGAAGTGCTGGAATGACGCTTGCCCAGATATTGGGACTGTATGTGTTTGAGTCCTCTCTGGGTTTTACGCCTATGTGGGTGCAGCATAGCTGACCACCCCCAGTAAAAGGTCGAGCTTTATTGGGTTCACAGCTGAAGGGAACCATGTCCAGCCAGCTACAGACTGCATGCTTGCTCACCAGTCTGTTGGCTTGATACGATTTCCGCATAAGTGATACTTGAGTGAGACCGACAAGAGGCGCTAAGATGTGCATTGAGGCTGGCCGGCAGGACAAGCATATGCTGCAGCATGAAAGACCGCTTGAATAAGCAAACAGCTGTACACATAAAAAACCTCCTTTGATGTAACCAGTTGTACTCCACATGTAAACGCCCTGAAACAGATAGTTCACAGGTCATTGTGTTGTTACATTGCTTGTTGTCTATCATGTACAACAAAGTGGCACTGCAAATGCACTCCAGTTCAGCTTGCAGCTACACGCAGCAGACTCAGAGACAGACAGTAGCGCATGTCGCCAAGTAATCATCAAACCCAGTATGGGGTTGACCTGAGCAGGGCCATTTGCAGTGTGACAGCCCACTCCAGGGCCTTGATGGGACCAGGGAAAGCTGTCATGAAGACGCCCTCCTTCTCCTGGCACTCGTACCCTTTGCACACAAACAGCGTGGCACGCACAGTCGCACAGTACAGGGCCAGTGCTATCTCCCCGACTTCACTATCCCTTGCAGCCAGGTCCTTGTACCTGAGCCAGCAACCCCCTCATGATGCATCCATCAGACATGTGTACATCTGTGCGTCGGTTATTACAACAGATGCATTGTGCAGTACATAAGGGGGTCACAAGTCTTTCATCCGAATATGTCTGAGTTCCAACTTGTGGCGCACCGCAAGCGTGGAACCCGGCATGATCGGCAATATCACCAGGGCATGCATGAGCGCATATAGAGCATGTAGAAGGGTGAGTGGTGGAGCATGCCCCCCGGCAAACTGACCCAACTGCAAGCAGGAGTGCAACTATGCTGACACACATACGTGGCACAGATAACACTGCCTGGGATGGGTTCAGTCACCCCTTGCTCAGAGCATTGCAACAAGACACAAAACACACCCTACTAGGCGTGATTCAAATCAGCTCGTGGGGCACTCAATCTTCTTCTTTTCGGCTGCATTGCAGCAACTTACTTGTCTGCAGAGCAGAATGCGATAGTGACAGCTTGCTTGTGCATTGGGTCCGGGCGCTTGCAGTCTGAGGTGAGGGCACAGCTGCTGCCCGGGGCATCAAAGAAGCCAGGGTAGACTTGGCTGTGACTGGGCAGGCGGGGGAACACCCGGCACCTCTGCTGGAGGGGGTGGGCCAGGATCTGCATGACTTGGATGCCCGGCATGTACCACCCTGTCTGCACAGCCTCCGGCATCTGCACTCCATCGATCCTGTAACAACAAGCACCCGTGTCAGTTGCTTGGTGGCACTGATGTATAACCCTTACAGAGGGCTAGGCACAGCTTGCGCTTGAAGGGCGTGCATTCTGTCTCAGGCAGACTTCACTGTTTGCACTTCAGCTGTGGTGGTCAGGGGCTGGCTCCCCTTTGGAGCCTGTGCCACAAGTATCAGCATGGTTCTGCCTTACTAGGCTGAGGCCATTGTACACACGGATACAATGTGTACACAAGCACACACTGGGGAGAAGATAGAAGGGAGTAGTGCTTACGGCAAGCACTCTGAAGCAAAACAATGGTACATGCCTTCAAGTGCAGCAGCACATGCATGAGATGCAAACATTTTTGCACAATGATTGAGCCAAAGTTGAAACATGCGAACATCCATGTCTTCCTTAGTAGAGCATAGCACAGCACAGCAGGGCTCACTTGTGGAAGCCCATGTCAATGAGCATGGGAATGGTGTTGTCGCTCTGGTTGGGGGCAAAGAAGTGGTGGGACTCCTCCCGCTGACCCCGCAGGGGGGGCCTGCCACCCCCCAGGCCATGCATGGAGTCTTGCCCATGCGGTGACAGGCGGCTGCCGTTCCTGTTGGGAATGATGGACTGCAGGCGTGCTGTTACGCTCACACCACCCTGCAGCATCAGCAGGCTTCTTTCTCCTTCCTTGCTCAGAAACGGGCATGCACTGTAGATTTCCTCGGTGGGTTAGGATGGCTATGCTGAGCCAACCAAGCAATGTGAGTTACAGTCTGGGGTCAGGCGGGGCAGAGGGCGGGAGGTGGGGGGCTGGGAGAGAGAAACTTCAACAGACATCCTGATGCAAAACCACAGGTGTCTGTAGTGCGTGATTGAACATGTGGTCACCGTTGCATGTGACAAAACGCAATTCACAGCTCGAGGTCAGCTGCTGATGCAATCTTATGCGGGCTGAAGATCAACTGCTGCATGTACATTCAACTTTGCAAGCTTCTGGAGTATTGTGGCACTGGGTAGTTAGGACAGTCACACCGCTTGTTTCCTTTGTCCTTAATTCGTTAACTAGTTCTGACCTCCAGGCACAGCTGCAAGCAAGTGCAGCGCTGTGAGACTACTAGGTCTGGCCTGATCAAAAGGCCTGGGTATGGGTTGATAACATGGCACATGTCTGACACCCAGACTCTGACCATTTACACATCCCACCATGACGCCCAAATAAGATCTGCCTGGGCAATGAGAAAGGCGTCACTGCATGTGCATAGCCTATGCTGCAAAAGCGTTGTATCACTGTTACTACTACTAGTATAATGTAATGATGATAAACATCAAACAAAGGGTGTTATGCTAGTCACCTCAGGTCCTGCATGGTGCATGTGGAAGTCGTGGGTGCTGCTGCTGCTGGTCTTGCGGGAGGTGAAGGACTGGGAGGCTGACGGCTTTCCCAGCTCCTTCATCGCCTTCCATACCGAGCACACCACCCCACTCATCCGCCTTCGGGCACTAGCACCCCGGCCCCCCCGGGACAGGTGACCAGACCTGCAGCAGGCCCCAGACTATGCTAGTGCAATGACGCCGGGGAGTGGTGAACATACGAAGGTGCCTGTTGTGTTTGTGCCCAACACAACAGACAGAGGGCATGGGAGTGATGAACCTAGCATGCAACCTTGCAAGCTGGGGTTGATGACGTCCGAAGCCTTCGCTGCAAGGGCATGAATCAGGCATGTGCAGCATGCATGGTGTCAGATAGTAACAAAGTATGATCGGACGCTTAGCTCAGCAATTACTTCAGCAAGTGTCTACAAATAAGTACTTGCCGACATATGTGGATGACTAGTTGAGAAATGGAGCACACATTGTTCTCAGTGACTGAGTGACCCGAGTGACTGAGTTGGACCACAAGGCACGCCCTGTACTCAGCTGATCACAGATGGCAAGCACCAGACAACGGTATTGACTGTCAAACATGCAGTGTCATTTGACTAGCATTTACCACTGTTTAGGGGGTCATTACTCAGTCAATTCATGACTGGTACCGACTAGTAGGCATTGCTAGGATGATAACTTGACAGCAGCTATTGTTATATTAATGTTGTCAGGGCTGAGCAGCATGGTATGAGAGGTCAGAGTCTGACCTAGCCGGCTGTTCATACGACTTCTGCAGACAGTGTATTCGAAACTCGTCCAGCCTGCTGTAGACACGCTGGTAGGTCAGGGGGCCCATCAGCACCTGCCCGCCAGCTGGCAGATCACTCAGCTTCTCCACCAGGTTCTGCACATCCCCAATGTACTCCACCTGCTTAGTCACATCATGGGTTCGTACCCGAGCTGGCACTCCTGCATAGCAGGACAACCCAAACCATTAGTTTCCCACCAGCAGCAGGCATGCGTCTTTCTGGGCTTTACATCAGCACACCCACTGTGCATAGTTGACAGGTGCTGGCGCAAATTGAAGCCACACTGTTTTTCTGTGGCTCCAAGTCGCATTGATTCGCATTGATTGCTGAGTCGCATTGATGAAGTCGCATTGATATTGATGCACAACAACACAGAACACACATTCCATCACTTGCAGTACCCCGTCGCGCAGCGTAGAGGTGACTTGACAAGCCTGTATTGTGCAGTGGTATGAGGCACTAGTCTCAAGGGTTAGCCCATGTGAGATTAGGACACGCCTAATCAGTACCTAGCAATGGCAAGCAAGCCCGTAAACAATGATCTTTCGTGAATGCCAAAGGATGAGAGGGTGTTACCTGTGTTGATGGCCATGCGCACTCTGAGGCCGTTGAAGAGCACCTGGCCTCCAGGGCCGTTGCCCTCCAGGTCCCCGATGCTGACAGTGCGAGCCATGTGGTGCTCTGCCAGCTTGATGGGCCATTGCTCCTTCAGCAGCCGCTGCTGCACGTGCAAGCAGTACCGCACCTGCCACATGCACACACCACAGTGGACCTCATGTTTGACCACATGTTGGCCACATCGGGGGCGACATGCAGATCAGGCCACGGTACTGGCATCGCTACTTGCGAACACCACAGTAGGACCTCATGTTGACCACATGTTGGCCACATCAGGGGCCACACGCACAGCAAGTGAAGCACATCAGGCCCTTCAGCAGCCACTGCCGTACATGCAAGCGGTACTGCAGCTGCGATACACACACAGCACAGCACATGTTGAGCACCTCATGCGCCCAAATGTACTGACAGAACAGCCTTGGTCAACAAGGTTGATGATAGGCTTGTCATGTTAGCCACTGCTGTGATCTGGGCAGAAAGCCATGCAACAAGTGTGGGCTGCATATCAGGCCTTGGGACACAAAGTCGCTCATAGGCTGGAGGTGCCTGTGTCCTACTGAGCAGTGTGTAAAGAGGTAAGGTCCTTTCTCATTATACAGTTTCCATCAAGCCTGCATTCTACGGTTCATCTGTCACCCTTACGCTGCTGTTGTAGCTCCCATGCCAAAGGGGGGGGTGTGTGCAGGCGGAGCTGCTAGGCCCTAACTAGGAAGCAGGCAGAGTGTGCGCCTGCCTTCCATAAACAACCAGCAACTTTGGGTCATTGTACATGCACACCAAAACCTGACCCATCACTGTCAGCTTGTAAATGGAGGCAGACCAAGCATCCACAAGGTGGTGGTGCATGCTCCCAAAGTGCGGGAATGCTTGTACCCTGCAGTCACTGACTGCAGCTTGGACAGGACACAAGTGAGGGGGGTATGGGTAGTGTACCGCATCTATGGGGTCGTGAAAGGCCATGGTGAAGGAGTCCCCCTCGGTGGTGACTTCATACCCATAGTACCGGGCCAGCAGGGCCCTCAGGGCTGTGTCATGAGTGTCCAGTGCCCTTTGCATCACCTGGCTGTCCCTGCCAGCAGTTCAGACAAGCAGCATAAGCAACGCACACTTCCAGAAGAACACGCTGCATCCCTGATGCACTCATAATAATAATAATTTACAGGTTTCCAGCGATACTAGGTACCTACTAGGTGTGTCCTAACCCAGTTCTGAGCACCAACATGCACAAACACTATAGACACTCAGTTGCACCCCAAGAGTGCGCACTGACAGGGCGAGTGCCATAGACGCATTAGTAAGGACAAACATTCCTCTCCCTACTTGACCCGCCCATGCACTCATAGTGTGGATGTAGTGGGTACACACTTTCCCACAGTCTGTCAGCACATCAAACTGGGAACAAACTGGTTTCAGAGCAGAGCAACAGCTCCTGCTGTCAGCAGTGAGGTGCAAGTAGCGATGCCAGGAGCCCATCTGCAGCAGCCATCTTGACTTTATCATACAGTGCACATGAGTGACGCAGTGTGATTAGACCATGATGCTGGGTTGGGCAACGACACAGCAGAATAAACTGAATTGTGGAGGCAATGAACGGTACCACTCCCAGATCTCAGTTGAGCCCTCAATATCCGACTGCACCAGCGTGATTTCCTCATTCTCTTGGCCGGGAACCATGCCCGGGGGGTACCGCCGTTTCACAGTGGCAGCCCCAAGTCGGGTCACATCATGCCCCATGTTGCTTCTGTATCTGCTGGATAACATTATAAGCAAGTCAGGGTGTGAGGCTTGGCGCGCTAGGTACCGCTAGTGGGCAAGAAACAGAGGAGAGCTTGGGCGTGTGAATTAACAGACCTTTTCTGCAGAGCAGCCCATTTATATACGGCCCAATTTGCATGCACAAAATGGCCTTGGCAAATGGTGATCAAAGAAAGCATGTACATCATTTGCAATGGACAGACAACCCCTTAGCTGGACAACATTCTTTCATCATCACCCTAGGACTGCCTGGAAAAGCAGCTTCCTACCGAGCATACAATGTTGGAAAGCAGCAACCTGTGCAGCCACCTTGCACATATGCACTTTGCAAACTGTGACTGGCATAGCACGGTTAGGGCAGCTCTATAGCCTGACATGCTGCCTTCTGTATGCACAAGCTGTGGGGGAAGGACCAGACGACGAATCTGCTGTCAAAGTGCCAGCCATTTATTAGACACAACATCTCTGTACGTACGTGTGTAGGCCGCCCATACCTGTAGAACATGATGGCGGCGAAGAGGAGGGCCAGGAGGACGACACCAGCCAGCACAATGCCTGCCAGAAGCAGCTTGCTCTTGGTGGTGTCGTTTGCCTCACACCTCGCCCCTGTCGCATTTGTGTTCGTCTTGTACGTCTGCAAAGGCATCAGAAACCAGTGAATGTACAGGCTACAGCTTGTCACTGCTCACAGTGATCTGAACTTACAATTGTCAGGGACAAATACTGCTGATTGCTAAGACCAGAGTGGGGGCAGGTGTATATGCAAGCATGCATAGTTTCTGAGAAGGCAAGACACTGGAAGGGGCAGTGGAGAAGAGTGCAGCTTCCAAGGATGCTGTACTTTGCATTACAGGGCACAAGACTCGGCCGCCGCATGGCTACACAGACAGCATGGCCGCACAGACAGACACTTCATTGCAGCAATGTCATACACCCCAACATTGACACGATGGAAGGTTGTCCAAGAAAGCTGCATTGAAATGAAAGCCCACGAGTGCATTGCAACCCAGTCATGCATGCAATGGCTCGGGTACAGTCCCCCCAGAGGAAGCCAAGACTTGTCCAGAGCAGGCAGCAGGTTAAAGGTGAGAGGACATGTGGCCACGCACCTGCAAATGGTAGTCACCGGCACAGCTGCAGAAAGCATAATTGTAGGAGCATGGGTCCATGGCGGCCTGCTGGAACCAGGCTGGGGGGGGCCCTTGCCTTGTGTGCAGCTTGATCTCATGGCAGGTGATGTCATGACTGTAGCTGTCTGTGCTGTTGAAGGAGTTGGCACTGGGACCAGGCGAGAGGTACCCTGGCAGGGCTTGTACACCTGCACGGACTCCTGACTTGCCTTGGCAGGATGGCAATGCAACCCCCCTTCCCCCTAGGTGTCACCAAGCAGCATTGCGCGTTCTGTTGAAGGGTTGGCAGGACAGAATTGCAACCCCCCCCCCCCCTTTCGGAAATATCAAGCAGTCTAGCGCATGCTTTCGAGACATCGATGGTGGAGTGATCACATCAAACACACGCGCAGGATAGCTCAGACACTGCATTGTCCATCACTACATGGGTGGCAAACCTGCATGCATGACTTGTGGGTTCTCGTTTGGGTGGGGTACTTGTGGAGCATCGTACCTGGGTCAGAGCAATTCCCAACAAAGCACATGGAGGAGTTGGTGGTGTGAAGCACCGTGAGGGCTGTGCGTTGGATGGAATCTGGCAGCATACCAGTGAGCCCTGCAACATGACAGACATGATAATATAACTTTCCATCTTAACCCGTGAATAGCACAGCACAGCACAGCACAGCTCAACATTGCCACAGGTTATGAAGCGGTCCATGCATGGCCAGCAAGCATGGCGGGTCATAGCCTCAGGCCCCTGTAGGGTGTTCTAACAAGCTGCCATAGTAGCGGTGAGTGCCTTGCAGGGTGAGCAGTGCACCTTGCTTGGCAGGCGCTGCAGCGGCTGAGAGTGTTTGGACTCTGCGGTAGCCAATGTCCTTGCCCAGCGTGTCAGCCAGCTCCTGATGCAGCTGGAAGCTAAGGCGTCCCAGGGGCCCTGTGGCCCCCCCATCCTGCCAATCTAGGGCCAGAAAGCCTCCTGCCTTGCCTACAAACCATTGCAGTCATGCTGTGATCAATCGGCCTTATGCATTGTGATGCGTCCTTGAATGATGTAAAGACTTCAAATGATGCCAACAATATGCAGCAAGCTTGCATGTGGTACATGTCGTTGTGGCATTGGTGTGAGTTGCCGGTAGCAATGCAAGGTTCAGCTTTGCTTGCTAGCCTGCTGCAACTACAGCTGTGCCTAGTGATGCTGCAAGCAATGTGCAGTGCTAGCCTGCTGCAACTACAGCTGTGCCTAGTGATGCTGCAAGCAATGTGCAGTGCTAGAATGTGCCAAGGAAATGATCACCTGAGGACGCGCATGCCACGGAGGCGCGCTCAACTACTGTGGCTGCAACCCCCTTCATAGCTAGGTAGTAGGCAATGGCTGAACCAATTATCCCAGCACCACATATTACTACACTGTAGGCACATTGACATGCTCAGAGCTATGGTTCCAGCACGTCACTTGCTGCAAGGCAGAAGTTGCGTACTGCTGTGGTGGCTCTACTGTTGAGGCTGCTTGCGCTAAAGATCCAGCCTGCAGCGGCACAGGATGAGCAGAGGTGTCAAGTCAGAAACGAGACGGTCAATCCACCCTTGTGAACAATGCAAGTGTGCATGCATATACTTGCAAACGCAACAGAACGTGGGCTTCAGCAAGAACATCAAGCCCGAAGACGCAAAGGCGCAACAACAAGTACCGTGATCATATGTGCTGTCTGCCTGCCGACGTGGGAATGCAAGACAGCACGGGTACGGAGGCGCGGTTTATCAGAGGTACAGTTCGACCCCTTGCGTAGGTTCAGTCGCGAGCGCCAGCGAGCTGCTAGCCAAGCTGTGGAGATGCGAGCGTGGCTTGCAGCTGCTGTACTCTGCATGTGACGCCGGAAGCGCGCGCATATATTAGTATAACAAAGGCTTCTCAGCTGAGATTGGTCGCGGTACAGCGTCGACTCTGCCTTTGAGGAACAACGACCTTTGACCAGCATTATAATTGATCGCCTTGATTAGGACACATGCTTGACAACACTGGCACTGATAGCTATAGTGGCAGCTGCCAGTTGATCTTCATCTGACACATGTGAACAAGCCCTTTGCACTGCAAGCTGCTCTGCCCTGGCCATGAGGGTACATGCAGTTGTGCAGGGTTGTCCATGACCGTGCTGTGAAGCGCAGTACACAGCTCAACCTGGAGTGAAGTTGCACAGGCACATCAGATTCTAATACACACGTATGTTCATGATCACCAAAGATGTGTGCAACGTTGTTAACATATGTGTACAATGTTGTTAACATATACATCTGTAGCATGTGCATGTGTGTTGTGCATATTTAGTATGGTTCAGAGCCTTCCCTGCTGGGTCACGCAGCTAGGATCTCGCGCAACAATGCCATGATGTATGATGTAGCATGCAGGTGCTTGTAGATCATGATTATGAACTGCAGGAGTACCACTTGATTTCCTGAGGCAATGGCTGGACAACGCCATCATGCACACCGAAAGCTGCTGATAGAACAACAAGCAGATGACGAGGTGCAATGCAATGTGTTGTGTACATATCAAGCATTTTATACAGCAGACAACAGCAAATCCGCCATACATATGTGTGTTGAGACGCACTTGTCTACCTCTGGCTCATGGGAAATTGCCTATGTGACAGACAATCCACGGTGCTGCACTTCCAACGCTCACAGCTAGCTGAGCTAGATCAGAGTGTGATGATCGCCGTATGTAATTGGGATACGGATGGGGATCGCGTTTGGAGTCGATTGTCAACTCCGATCCAGTGAATTGACCCAGCAATGCAATGGAAAGAATCCAATAATCCGCCGACCGGCGCGATGGAAGCCATGGAAAGCGTACAGTAGATGAGGGAATGACGACCTGGGTCTTGCGGGATGCGATACCGCATACGTTTGCACACAGTTGTGATCCTGTACAGCATATTGGTCAAAGGAAGTTTGGCGTCCAGCCTGACCGGTGGTGACCTGGCAGGTCACCACCCAAATGGCCGTAGAATTCTTCTACAGAGCGGGAATACAAACTCCGTTCTGGAGTACGACCCAGTGTTTGATGCACCAGCTGAGCTGCAGGCTCTTACTGCTTTGTATGAGGCAACGGGTGGCAAGTATTGGACTTATGGTTCATACTTCACAAGAAACTCATCAGCGGCTCCCTCATCAAGCTCTGGCAACACCTCAGCCATGGCCTTCCTTGCACAGCGCTTCCAGCAAAGAGCTTGGTTGGACGCCTCTGTAAGCTATTGTCAGTGGTAAGGCCTCTTCTGATGCAGCCCTGCCCTGTCTCGCACTTCCTGCATGACCATGCATTGCTTTGCACTGTGCATCATGCCTGCTGCTGCCTGTGTTCTACCATTGCACGTAAAGCATCTGCACTATACACTAGGTGGCAGGCGACCTTATCTGAGGTGCAGGTATGGCGTGAGCTGCTGCCCAACCACACCATCAATTCTGGCTGGAGGCTGTGCAGACCCACCCTTTGTGCAGTCGGTTGCTGTCCTGGAGCTGAACGACTTCAATCTTTCAGGCTCACTGCCACCTGAGATAGGAGACCTCACCTCACTGTCAGCACTGACACTCAGCAATAATCCTGGTAAGCTGCAGTGTTGCACATAAGTTGTCATACGCTGCAGCCACTGACCAGCACAGATTCGTGACAATGCTATCACATCATCGATTACATGCTTTCTCGGGTTAAGATGGAAAGTTATATTATCATGTCTGTCATGTTGCAGGGCTCACTGGTATGCTGCCAGATTCCATCCAACGCACAGCCCTCACGGTGCTTCACACCACC
>Ga0115846_100309_pt1 | contig 26138 bp, 37 predicted proteins | sample InSIn5gowninarea_2_FD_83860 | JGI IMG/M metagenome (GOLD analysis project Ga0115846, IMG submission 83860) | reverse complement strand
GAGAGAGAGAGAGAGAGAGAGAGAGAGAGAGAGAGAGAGAGAGAGAGAGACAGAACCCTGCGATCTGTCCAAAAGAGAAACAAGTATACTTTCACGGAGCATAAGCAGCTAGACGATCGGATCGGCTAAGGTGATGATCGTGGGTATGAGTAAGAGTGTGAGTACGTGTAAAGGACCACCGTAGCTGGATTATTAAGTAGTGTAGTAAGTATCAAAGACCTGGATCGAGGGGGGGGGGGAAGTTAGAAAAAGGTGATATGATATAAAGGGGAGTATTTTTGATAAAGTGACAGATAACACAATACTACTATTATACTCGCGATCTGAAGCGATGAGGGCATTCAGCGTATTATATACTTCTCGTGAGAGGAAAGAACTGATTCTCTATCGTAACGTAGGAAAGAATATGAGATTATTAGGATAGGTTTAAAAAAGAGGTAGGATGCTTCTTTATCGTTTATGACATAAAGGTAAGATGTTACTACTTAAGGTGGACTACTATAAAATAGGTGGATTTACTATTAAAGGAGAGAACGATGTCCTAATATACGAATCGTAAAAGTGGTATGTATTCTGGTTTTAGTATTTAATAACTACGGGTATTATAGCGATTTATTTATTAGATGATGTGTTTACTGTTATACCTCTAAAACCACCGTCTGCGAGCGAGGGATGGGTATCATAAACTATATATCTGTAATTAAACTCTAACCTGCCACATACGACCATAGATTGAAGAATACAGATAAACCCGTTCGATCTTATGTACTTAAGTTTCAAATCGGTAGAGTAGTAGTTGGGTCGGTGACGACCAGCGAATTCCTGCTGTTGTATGTTTTTTGATTTTTGTGCCTTCTATTTTTTTTGGAAAATTGTTGGCTTTTTGGGCCACCTCTGTCTTACGTCTCTTCTTTGGATGGATGATGAGATTGTGCTTTGCTTTAGTGGCTTCTTGCTCTTAACTCGGTTAAAGCTCCTCCATAATTAAAGTGTACATAAGAAACTCACATATTATCTACACATATTATCTACTTATCATTTTTTCAAGCTACTTGTAGACATTGGATCGCATAACTGCTTGATAGTATTAGTCAAACCACGTGTTACTGTATAAGTATCTTTCCACCTCCTGTGAGAACAATTACTCCCATTGAGTAAAGATAATTCCTTCCACAGATTTGAAGATATACCAGCTTGTGACAATGCACTTGTCCTGGCTAAGAAGCAGGAGCACACAATTCGGACCCCTATAATTAAGCGAGCCAATAACATCATCTCTTTTAATGACATCTCACCTCGCAACCCCCAGTACTGTACCGGAAAAAGCACATCTGGCTAATCCACATGGATGAACGGATGCCAATCTATGTATGTTGGAGTAGGAGCAGAGGATCAGGGAAGGAAGGGCTGCTGTTGTAATTGTTATTAAAGGGGTTATTATTTGATGGAGTTGGTAGGGAGGGGAGTGATAGGTATTTATTTTCTGGGGTGTACTTGGATTTTACAGGCACGAATATTTCATTGCTCTGTTTTATACTAGCTAAGTATCAATTTTACTTTTCTCTCCTCCCAAGTGCTCCATCTAACACTTCTCCCAGTGCAGTACACTACTGTATCACCCATCCATCCTCATCCCCCTTTCTCAACTCACAACCTAACAACTCACTCACAACTCCCCCTTCCCCTTCCCCCCATCACCACCACCAGACTTCCTCAAAAACGCCTCAATCAACCCCTTCGTACTCGCATCATGATTCGCGCCCGTACTAACACTCCCCTCATCCAACTCCCCCTGAATCCTCTTGGCCAAACTCTTCCCCAACTCAACCCCCCACTGATCAAAACTATTGATATCCCAGACCGCGCCCTCGGTAAAGGTCAGATGCTCATAATACACAATCAGCGCGCCCAGCGTGCCCGGTGTGATCTTCTGCGCCAGGATCGAGGTCGTCGGTCGGTTGCCGAGGAAGGTCTTGTGCTTGTAGAGATTCTCCGGCGTGTTCTCGGCTTTGAGGGCTTCTTCGCCTTTGCCGACCATGAGCGCTTCGGATTGCGCGAGGAAGTTGGAGGCGAGCATCTTTTGGTGCTTGTTGTTGTCGATGGGGTTGTGGGATTCGGCTGCGAGGATGAAATCTGCGGGGATGAGTTTCGTGCCTTGGTGCAGCAGTTGGTAAAAGGAATGTTGCGCGTTGGTGGCGGGTTCGCCGAAGAGGATGGGTCCCGTGGTGTAGTTTACCATTTTGTTGGAGCGGGAGACGGCCTTGCCGTTGGATTCCATTGAGAGTTGTTGCAAGTAGGCGGGGAAGCGGTGGAGGTATTGATCGAAGCTGCCAATGTCAATCATCCGGAACTATTGAAGGTGGTGTCAAACGTACGGAGAAACAAGATGGGTCTGAGCTCCATAGAAATCAGAGTACCAAACACTTAACAAGCCAGCAATGACCGGAATGTTCTTCTCCAACGGTGTTTCACGGAAATGCTTATCCATAGCATGAGCACCGGTCAAGAACTCCTTGAAGCTCTTGAAACCAATATGAATTGCAACACTCAGCCCGATAGCACTCCAAACACTATATCGACCACCGACCCAGCTCTCAAAGCCAAACATGTTCTTAGCATCGATACCGAACTTGGTGACCTCGGATTCGTTGGTGGAGAGAGCAACAAAATGCTTGGCGATATCACCCTTGCCATCAGTCTCCTTCAAGAACCATTCTTTGGCAGAATTGGCGTTGGTGCAAGTCTCAGCAGTAGTGAAAGTCTTGGACGCGATCAAGAAGAGGGTCGTCTCAGGGTTGGAGTACCGAAGTGCTTCAGCCATGTGGGTACCATCAATGTTAGACACGAAGTGGAGAGTCTGTGTGCGATCACCATAATACTTGAGAGCTTCGGTGACCATCACAGGGCCCCTATATTTGTATCAGCACTATCCCATCATGCCAATGATCCACTTACAGATCAGAACCACCGATACCAATATTGATAATAGTCGTCAACGGCTTCCCCGTAAAGCCCTTCCACTCACCACTCCTAATCTGCTCGCTAAACTCCTCCATATGCTTCAACTCCTTATTCACACCCGGCATAACATCCTGACCATCGACCATAATCGGCTCATTGGAGACATTCCGTAACGCAGAATGCAAGACCGCCCTTCCCTCAGTGAAGTTGATCTTCTCGCCCTTGAACATTGCATCGCGCAACTGCTCCACGCCTGCTTCTTTGGCGACATCGACCAGGAGCTGGAGTGTCTCCTCGGTAAGGAAATTCTTGGAAAAGTCGAAGAGGATCTCGCTGTTGTCGGCGGTGTTCTTGAATGTGTGAGAGAACTTGGTGAAGCGCTCGGGATCCTTCTTGAACTCTTCTTTGAGGACAAAAGACTTGCCGACTGTGTCATGGTGGTTCTGCAGAGCTGACCAGGCTTTGAGTTCGGTTGCTTGAGGCATGGTGACGGTTATCGCTTGTTGCAATGATTTTCTGTGAGAGAATCAATGGCTGCTTGTTGTAGGAACTCGAAGAAGAGTAGGAAAGAGGAAGAAGGAAGAGGGTGGAAGATGGTTTGATTAACAGTTTCAACCCTCTCACAAAGTCTGGGCAATATTGACGCGGCGGAAGTGTGGAAAGTTTTGCTTGGTGGGATGGATGCCCCTCTTTACCCCGCCATCAACGTCATCAAGGCCCCAATTGAACGTGACCAGAAGAGACTTAAGGGGGAACTGACCTTCCGCTTTAAGCTGTTATGTATCCCTGGGTAAAATTGTATGTATGACTTGATACAGAAGAAGCAGTCCTCACAGGGCGAAGGATGGAGCTATCAGTGGAAAGAAGTAACGCTGTGTCTGGGCGGGCGGGGCAAAGCTAGAGCTCGCTTACCTCCGTATGAAGCCCCGCCTCGAGTCTTCATATCGTTTCCCTCTCAACTGCCGAGTCATCTGGGAACATATACATACAGTATACGATGGAAGTCTAGCACCCTTTACCAGAGGAACAATGCACGAAGAGGTATATATCAAGTGTAAGACCATAGACACTGAGATCTCCTGTCAATGCTTCATATTCTCGTCGTCTATACACAATGTTACTGTCTACGCAGAATCCATGGACCTCGGTGCAAGAGCTCTTAACCATCATCATAAGAACGTTCCTCAAGTTCATCGAACGTCCTTAGGAACACCCAAGTGATTTCCTTCGGCGAAAACAGCTTGCTACAACAATAGCTCCACACAATCGTCAGATCTATGCTCCGAGACCGTCCCACACCACCGCCTCCTTTGATCTCAGTCCTGGCTTTGAATGCACCGTGCCTGAGTAGTTGAAAACACTTTTATGTATGCACCGGATAAACGAATCGTGCCAGAAGCATCCCGTTTTCAAAGTACAATGCTTCAGTCTTGAACGCTGCCAACAAAGGAAGGATCCTTGATACTGCCACCAGCATCACCTAACCCAGCTACAGGTCGGTTGTAGGACCAGCCCGTAAATTGCTGTTGCATGGTAGAGGAGAGAACAGGGCCATCGACATAGGAATCGGCGGGAGCTTCTTGCGTGAACTCGGGATCGAAGTTTTTGGTATCAAGAGCATCGGTCTGAGAGATTTTAGTCAGATAGTCTAAACAAAATCATGGGATGGAGTATACGCACCACATTAGGCTTGAAAGCTGGCTCGTACTTGCGCTGAAGTAGCTTTCGCCAATCAATGCTATGGAAAAAGGGATGAACCTTGATCTCTGACGCGCCATTCGCACCTAGTCGTTGATCTGGCTTGCGATTGAGAAGCTTCGTCAGTAGATCCTTTGCAGCTGGAGGCACAATTTCTGGTCCAGGGAAGTGAAGTGGCTCCGACAAGATCTTGCGGTACATCTCGTTGGTGTTCTCATCGTAAAAGGGTGGAAGTCCGGTCAACATCTCGTAGAGGAGAACACCAAGAGTCCACCAGTCCACGGTCTTTGTGTAGCCTTGACCCAACAACAGTTCCGGAGCGAGATACTCAGGCGTACCACAGAACGTGTTCGTTCGATCCTCATCCTTCATATCCAGCTTGCAGAGACCGAAGTCGCAGAGTGCAATGTGTCCAGAGTAGTCCAACAAGATGTTCTCCGGCTTCAAATCTCGGTAAATGACATTGAATCCATGCAAACACTCCAAAGCGCATAACAGCTCGGCTGTGTAGAATCTCGATCGGTTGATATCGAATCTTTGCTCCTTCTGCAGATGATGGAAAAGCTCTCCTCCATTGACAAATGCCAGTACAAAATACAACTTCTCCGGTGACTGGAATGTGAACTTCAACGGTACAATGAAAGGGTTGTTGATCTGTGACAGAACCGAACGTTCCGCTAAAGTATGTGCCACCTCGGATCGAGAAATGATATGCGCTTTCCGAATCGTCTTCAAGGCGTAAATCCGTTGAGTATCCTTCTTCTTGACTTGCATGACCTTTCCAAAGCTACCCTTACCAACCACCTTGAGCAAGTCGAAATCGTCAATTGTCAAAGTTCTGGATCTATTCTCGACATATTCAACACCAATTCGAATCTTTCCTGTCCCATATTGAACGTCCAGCCATTGCGTACCAGAGTGACCAAGCGACTTCTCCTTGCTTGCAAATTCAGAGGCTGCCTTTTCTTTGTCCTTCTTGCTCATCTTCGGATCCTCCACATACGGGTGAGCTTCCTCGAATCGTGGGTTGATTCTAGTGACACCGAGAAAGATATCTTGGCTTCGGCCAGATCCAGGCGGTGCATTTGGATTTCGCAGGTATAAGTGAACAGCTAACTCCGTGACACGGGACACATCGAATTTGTACTGAGTATTGCCTCCAGCCCAGAGAGGGTTCTCAGGAGTACCTGCGACGGCATTGACGAAGACTTGAAGCTTGTCGAAATCGAGGAGGGCGTATGGTAGATACTTTGTTGATATGCGGCCATGACTACTGGGTATAGCACCAAATCCACCTCCTGATGTCTGTGGTCGGCCTCCAGAATATGAGCCTGCTATTGCACCTTGTTGTGATGAGCCTGGACGGACTGATCCCGCTACACCAAACCCATTCCCGGTCGAGAGGGAACTTTGCTGATGTTGTGTAGAGAGGACTTGCTTGTATGGTTCGGGCAGGGAGAAGCCTTGGCCTTCATGTAGAGTGACGATGAGAATACCCGGTCTGGGAGGGGCAGGAGGTTGTATGGCGATGGCTTCTGATGCAGCTGTAGAGATCAGTGGAGGCTCCAACGACGAGAGTGCGCAATGCCTACCAATGCCGTTATCATTTGTGGGAGCGGGAGTGCTTGCGAGACTTGATTTCTCATCTTTGGCCGAGTCGGTGGTGATGGTGGCAGTAGAGGGGGATCTTGAGAAAGTATTGGCAAGAGGGCCAAGGTGCGTCTCCTTGAGCTCTGTGATTTGTGTCAACGATGTCAGTCCTCCGTCCCTTGGATGATGCCCTTCCCAGGCGACAGCTTGGAGGAAGGAAATTTGGTGATATGTAATCAATCTAGAAAGGACTCAACGTACTCTTGGTGAGCTTCCACGACATTGTAAGGCTTTCTTCACTATGATTGATTCTCTTTTTTACGATAACTCAAAGAGTTGTGGTGGGTATGTGTTTGTGTTCGATACAGTAGGTGGTACAATCGAGTTGCCCCGCCAAAGGTGTTTCGAAGTTGACGCCGGATTACGGCATTGACAGGCGCTTGAGGACGCTGATGTCGCAGGAAGGTTGAGCACGATGATGTAGCGCAGCTAGGTATTGAAGGATCGGAAGTACAATGACCGTGTGTGTATATGTATGAAGAAGGACGAGCCGGAGAATTCCTTTATCCCTTTTCCTTGTTCCTTTTTGTCGAAATGTGAAGATTGATGGAAGATCTTTTTACTTGTGACCTTCCTCTTCCATACAGCAGCAGCAGCAGCGGGGCTGAGTTGGAGTTGCGGCCGCTTCTGTTTCTGCTGGGAGAAGAAGTCGGAGGCTCGGAGCCGCCGGTCGGACTTAGGTCTTACGGAGGAAGGGGGAAGGGGTCAAGTGACTTGAGTACTACAGTAGTGAGATAACAAGATGAGCTCGCTTGAACTTCGGCAGCCAGTGAAAGTTGATCTGTGGGATGGGATGTAAGATGAAAGGATTAAAGGTGAATACTGTATTGAGCATGCTGTTTCAAGGACGTGTTTGTGTTCTGAGCACAGTACCAAGCCATACCATATCATACCATACTATACAAACCTCTATGAGATATACTAAAGCTCAGCTGGAGTGCTGACCTTGACGTCAACTTATTCATCATTCCGGGGGTTTTGAGATCACCAGCGCGCTAGTTCCCATTGAGCTTTCAAGGCCATCCTTCTGTCCTTCAGCCGATGCGCCGCTAGCGCCTATACTGAGGCCTGACGTGCCTGGCCATCGACACAACCCAAGCAGCATCAACTCATCAGACATTCAAACGTACTTGTAACCCATCTTGATTCAGAAACACGTCGCGCCAGATAGATGCGGTAAATATACGAGCAAGAACAGTCTGTCTTTCTAGCACCACGTCCATATCGAGACCCTGCCATCTGGTCCTGCAATCGGCCTAGGCGCATCCCCGTCATTTGAAGCCGCAGGCATGGGAGTCATCCGTAAGAAATCCGCAGCGCGAGGGGCAGAAGGTGGTGTGAAATACGTCTGCGATGTCTGTTCGGCTGATATCACAAGCACGGTGAGTCGTGCACGTCTGCAGCTGCCGCATCTCAGCTAATCAGACCCAATCCTAGGTTCGAATACGTTGCGCCCATGCCATTTGTAATGACTACGATCTTTGCGTACAGTGCTTCTCCAAAGCTGAGCGATCACACAACCATCAACCAGCTACTCACCCCTTCCATGTCATCGAACAGAACTCGGTCCCAATATACGAGAAGCATTGGGGCGCCGATGAGGAGCTACTACTTCTGGAGGGGTCCGAAATTTATGGATTAGGATCATGGGCAGACGTAGCGGATCACATTGGTGGGTTTCGAACCAAGGATGAGGCTGCCGAGCATTACAAGAGAACATATCTCGACAGTCCCAACTTTCCTCTGCCGAAAAGGGCCAGTCCGAACGATCTGGAGTTGATGCATGAGAATCCGAGGGAGCAGTTCCAGGCTCGCAAGAAGCGACGGATAGAGGAGAGGAAGGAAAGACAGGAGTCAACTGCAGCAGCAGTTCCAAAAACGAAGCCGACATCGAGTGTACCATCATGTCACGAAATTGCAGGTTATATGCCAGGACGGTTGGAGTTCGAGACGGAGCACTTCAACGAGGCGGAAGAAGCTGTACAACACATGCAATTCGATCCCGGCGATGGTCTTAATCCACGAACAGGGGAGATAGAGCCGGAGATGGAGTTGAAGATGACAGTAATGGACATCTACAATAACCGTTTAACCCAAAGAGCGGACCGCAAGAAAGTAATCTTCGAACACAACCTGCTTGAGTACAAAAAGAATACATCCCTTGACAAGAAGCGTACGAAAGAAGAGCGCGACCTCCTCATGAAAACCAAACCCTTCGCCCGAATGATGAACCACGACGACTACCAAGAATTTTGCACCGGCCTCCTCGAAGAACACAATCTCCGTCAAGCCGTTGCCCAACTCCAAGACTGGCGCGCCAATAAGATAGGCGATCTACGATCGGGAGAGAAATACGAACAAGAGAAGATCACACGCGCCCAGAAAGCCATTCCCCTCGGATCCATGGACCGAGATCCTTACAACAAAACCCCACAACGCAGCAAAACCGCCATCGCGGCAGAAGCCCCCTCAGCCGCCTCTCTACTCGTAGCTCCCGACCTTCCCGCCCGTCTAATCGACTCTCCATCGTCTTCCACCTCCACCCCTCTCTCAAACCATCACACCAACAACACCATCACCAACACAAGCAAACCCGAAAGCAAAATCCTGACCAACGGCCACTCAACATCCAACCACCTCCCTCCACCCAACCCCTCCCCCAACACCACCGTCGTCCCCCTAACAGGCATAACACCGCTCTCCCTCTCCAAGGAAAACGTATCCGATCTGCACCTCCTCACGCGCGAAGAACAGGATCTCTGCGAGAAATTGCGTCTCTATCCGAAAGCATATCTGGTTATCAAAGATGCCATCATGCGCGAATCGGTTAGGGGGAATGGGGCGTTGAAGAAGAGACAGGTTAGGGAATTGGCGAGATTGGATCCGGGAAAGGGGGGACGGCTGTGGGAGTTCTTTACGGGGTGTGGATGGGTGGGGAGGGGGTAGTGTGGTGAGGGGTGGATTGGGAGGGGTGGATTGGGAGGGGTGGATTGGGAGGGGTGGGGAGGTGGGGAGGTGGGGAGGTGGGGAGAAGGAGGGAAGGAGGGAAGGTCAGCTACCGTTCGTGGATAATAGCGCGTAGAATTTCGTCGACGATGAAAGCAAGGAAGGCGTTCAGGCATAGGATAGGATAGGATGGGATGGGATTCGGATGTATAACAGAACAACAGAACAAAGAAGAGCTGTAACCCTGTCAATAAGATGAAGTGGGGTTTTTAAGATCACTAATAAACTTCAATATTTAAAATCTGTCTACTTGAGAGAAATGGATTTTAACTTTAACTTTAAGAGATGACTTAGTAATGGACTTTGTTTTGTATAATTAAGGGTCTATAATACTACTTAGTTAGTTATTCACTGATTTCCTTCCTTCCTTCCTTTTTCCCTTCCTCTCTTCCTTCCTCTCTCTCTTCCTCCCTTCCTCTCTTCCTTCCTTCCTCTGTCCCTTCCTTCCTCCCTCTCTTCCTCCCTCCTTCCTTCCTCACAAAACACATAAATACTACTATCCTTTAAATCTTCTCTTAGTCAGCTGAATTAAACTATTATATAAAGAACCTCTATTTAAATTCCTCTAAATAAAGTTATTATATTATACTATAATACAATATTATATATAATAATATATATAATAATATAAAATCCTTTTTTAATATAATTATAAAACCTAAACATTTCATTTAATACGAAGAATTTTATATAACCTAGATTTATTAACAGAAATCCAATTTATATCTTTATATTAGTAATATCTCTTAACTCCTGTCCTTCTCTAATATCCTAGGATGAAATGTTTAGGCTTTACGCCCTTGCTATGTATTGTATATAGCCTTTATTGCGTTTAACTCCTTGATAAGCCTTAAGGGGAGGGTGACTGATTACCTTCGTAATGATTAGGGTATTTCCAGAATCCCCACCTCATCTCAATTCGCCTCTCCTCATCTCAGCTAACCAATCCAACCCAAACTCAACACCCGACTTCATAGCCTCTATTCCATCACCTCTACACCATCCCATCCCATCCCATCCCATCCCATCCCATTCCATGCCGGTCCCCACCCCGTCCCCACCCCAATCTCCCTACATCAATCTCCCCACATCAATGCCTCTCCCCTCTCTCCAAAAAAATACAATCATACATCAACAGCCCACCCATTCTCCATCAAAAACTCCCTACAAGCCGTCCTAAGCGCAAGGTTTGGTCGTAGATCATGAATAGTGAGGGGTTCGCGCGTGAGGGGATCCGTCTGGCTTCGTTCGAGATGTTTCATTATTGAGGCTCGTTCGTAGGAGTTGCCTGTTTTGGTCTGTTTTAAGGGGGAAGGAGTTTGTTAGATGATGGTTCTTTTTTGGGACAATGTATGGAGAGAGGTAGATGGATTTCAGATATAAGGGGAATTGTTGGGGTAATAAAAGGGGGATGAAGATGTTTGGGGAGGTTGGAGTGTGTGAAAGAAGACGTACCATCACGGGATCAACCATTGGGTTGAAACTTATATCATCCACCAACCAATCCGGCACTTTCCTCTTTCCCTTCTCTTCCTGGCCGTTATCACTCGTAGCAAATACCCTCCTCACTTCTTCGACTTCCTTCTCCATTTCCTCATCCTCCTCACCTCCCTTCTCTCTCATCAAATGCACCACTTCTTTTTCCAACTCCTCCCTCCTCTCCCTCTCCCTCGTCCTCTCTTGCTCTCTAACAACCCACCTCCCCCGCATTCCCCTCAATACAACCTCTGTGATGGCCCCTAGACTACCCAACCCCTTTCCATCCCTTCTTATCTCCTCCACACACAAATCATGCGCTTTCTCCGCATTCCTCACTGCCTCATCGTACTCCTCGAGCGCTATCTGCGCTTGGGCGATTAAGTGGAAAGCTTTGAAATTGTCGGGTTGGAGAGCGAGAGCACGGCGCGCGGCGTCGATGGCGGATTGGTGGGATTGTAGTTTTAGGAGCGCGAGTGAGTGATTGGTGTGCAAAGCTGGAGAGGTGGGATCTGCTTCGATGCTAGGTGTTTGTTAGCTAGAATTCCCTATGAAGAATATTCTCTCATCATGCTGCTCTCCTCCACCTCATCCCAACTCTCCTACTCTCCTTCATCCAATCCGAATTTGCATCTACTAAGCACACACACACAACCAAGAAATGTATAAAAAAGGTCGACTCACGCTCTAACATACCACTCCTCCGCAACACCCCATTCCCCTCGCCCAAAACATCGATTCCCTTCCTCCTTAAACCGAATCGCTTTCTCTGGATCTGGTCTGTCCCCTCCAGCACTCCCACCACCACCACTGGGCCCCGCTGATCCCCCGCTGGATGAATCCTTGCCTGCCATTCTGGTGGCGGCTTCGCGGGTACGGGTTCGAAGGCGGGAGAACGTTTTGACGGTTTGATTGGGGGTGTATCGGGTGTGGAATGTTGTGGGATGATCGTTGTGTATGGGTAGTTCTTTAATATAGGTGCGGTGTGGAAAGATCTGTTCTCTGTACTGCTGGTGCTGGGTGTTGGAAGGGGGGATAGTTAGGAGGGGTCGAAGCTCAGCCTTGTGGGTAGCGCTTGGGAAAGTTGGAAAGGTGAAGTAGAGGGTGTTGAATGCGGACGAAGACACCTATGTCACAGTAGTCGAAGCATAGGTTTTGAATGTATGTTGGTAGCTCAAACGATGAGGAGCTGAAGATGTTGTGGATTTGTTTGTAGGAGTGAGGTGTCAGCCTTGTGCGGGAGTCGTGCGAGGGGAAAGCAGCCGAGGCAGCCTCTTTTAGAACGTTCTGGAACATCGAGATTATCAATAGAAGTTCACCCTGTTCGATGTGTCTCTTCAGGAAGACATCACTTTGTAAGGTTGGCGATCATGAGATGTGGAACACTTGATTTATATTTGGGAGACGTGGTCTAATGAGTCTTTTGTACAATCATTTCTCTATTCGCTCCCAGAACTTTGCGCTTGTCGCCTCCATAGCCGAATCCAATCTCTAGAATGGCTAAAAGGGCCAATCTTGTCAATGAGAGCTTCTGATAGCGGATTTGATAGTGAGGGAGAGAATGGGGGGCTCGAGAGGAGCAGGCGCTGCCTCTTGTGTTGAGCCTTGTCAACCTGACAGCACTCGCTGCTGTGCGCCCACCATAGTCGGCCGACCTTTCAATATGCAGAAAGCCGTTTTAGAAGAACATAAGATATCTGCATAGCACGTACGTTGTCTGACGGTGGGACCTCCTTGACGAAATGCTCTCCAATAACCGGTACTTTCTGTCCCACATATCAGCACTCTCCCTTCAATGTTCCTCTCCAGCCTCTGACATACCTGCATTATATCCTTCCTTACCCTTGGTACATCCGAAAAGAAGAAGAGGGCGAAGAAGCCGGCGACTCCTCCGAAAGCACCTAAAGTTATTCCTCTGCTTCCTATCAGCCTTGAACCTCTAACCGTGATCCCACCGTATTCTTCTGCGCCCTGCAGCTCTCCCGAATTGGACAATATTATATCTTCGCTGTCGCCACAGCATAAAAGCTGCGGTAAGGGTTGTGAGAATTGACGTACATCCTCGAAGCACTTCTCATAGTCCATCCTCTAAAGTTCTTTTGCACCGTATAGCTGTACACAAGCCTTACGTTAGCACAAAATGCTTGTCAACGCTCCCTCATCTTCGAACACTTTTCTTCTCTGCGGTTCCACGAGATCAATAAGCACGTACTTTGGTCCATGAGGCGATTTGTAGGTCTCGTACATAGGCTGCGAGTGCATGGGCGTGACGCCCGTAGACGGGTGGGTCTGTGGAGGATGTCAGCAAATGCTTCTCGTCAGACTTTGGGAATACTTGCATCTCCCATGACAGCCATCTTGGAGGATTGTGAGCGTCACCGAGAGAATGATTGTGGATTGGATGGGAGTTGGCTGGATCGGGATGATAGCTTCAAATCAGCACCGGTTGAAGCCTTAGGCAGCAGAATCCCATATCACGTGACATGATCCATCTTGATAAATACTTTGATTGAGAAAGGGGTTCAAGTGATCATATCGAAGCAAAGGCTTCGAGTGATGGTGTGTCTCTGTCTCTCTTTACCCTCAGATTTCCTCTTTATCTTTTCCGTCACTCTTCTACTCTTCTCCCTCGACTTCTTTTTAGTTAGCGGAGATACTTCCGGCCGTCACACTGCTAATTACTCGCCTTCTCATTGGTCGAAGCACAAACATAGGACTTCCCCAGAGCGCGGCACCGGGATGAATCGGGGCATCCAAAAGCTCGTGATAACAATCCGCTCGACCCTTTTGCAAGCGCAAAACTTCTCTCCCTCTAATCTTTTCTTGTACTCTCGAGGAGACTATCTTCCCCGTAGCCATATTCTCTCTCTCACCACATCGAACCATTGTAGGGCCTCAAATAGCAGGACAAGAGCAAGCTTGGATATCACACATAGACGCCAAGCTGAAGCATTGGAGAGTGGGAAGAGACTGCTGCTGCTTCGTCATTGTGCGCAAACACTTCACACGAGAAGAGTTGCTGCAGATCGTATGTGGAACTGAGAGAGCTGCATGGAGGAGGAAAGTCCGCATTGACATACCATCCGATCCTACCGATCTCGAAACACCACTTCATCCAGCATCGCCTTGAAGCTGTGGGCCGGGGAGGTAGTCATCCCATCATACGATATTCGATTTCAACCTTCCCCCCCCTCCATTCTCAACTCACCTCCTCATCTCTCACCAAACCCGCACGATCCAGAGTCCAATCACAAAACAAGCCCAAACATGGCCCCACCAACACAACGTCCCTTCTTCGCCAACTTCCTCGCCGCCTTCCGCGCCCACTCCGCTGCCACCGCCGCCGTCACCTCCTCAACCAGCCCCACCACCTCCACTTCAAATCCCCGCTCCCTCAGCACCAAACCCACCACCACAACATCCACCCCTTCGACACTCACAGCAGCAACATCACAACAACAAAACACCTCACAATCACAAGTTTCCCCCAGCGAAAGGCCGCATCCCAGAGCCGGAGAGCGATTACTGAGTCCCAGCCTGGCAGCAGCAGCGGCCAGGAGAAGAGGAAGCGATTCGAGTTCTTCCGGCTCCGAGGGCTTTCGCGATGTACAGTTGAAGGGAGGCGAGAAATGGTATATTGGTGGTAGGACGGCGCAGGGTGAGGAGAGGTATTATAAATTGGGTGTGGTGAGACGGCAGAGGAGTGGTGATCGGTTGAGTTTGGATCGCTTGAGTTTGTGAGGGAGATTGTGTGTGTGTGTGTGTGTGTGTGTGTGTGTGTTTCTTTTGACTCGGGGAGGAAAGGAGCGGGGGGGGAGGAGGGGTGGGTGGCTGTGAAATGGATGGAGGTATCAGGATGGGGGAAGAATGCATGGATTGGAGTTTGGAGTCGGGGAGTTGGAGTTTGGAAATTGGTAATTAAAGATATGGCGTTAGCGGACTTGAATGAAAGAAAAGAAAGAAGGTACTGCAATTGTTTCGACTTGCCCGTCTTAGGGGCAATCTTATCTTGCGGCTGGGATTCAACACTGCAAATCTTACAAACAAGTATACTATATATGAAGCAAGCTGCTCTCTATACACAATATGTCGATATCAATACAGACATTACACATCACCCACCCATCCCAACTCAACTCACCTCCTTCCGCAAACCATCTATGCCATAAACCTATTCTCTCACTTCCCTTGCTATGTGGTGGCTCTTTCCCCTAAACCATTCTTCTATTCTATTCTAACCTCCACTCTTAACTATCCACTCTATACCCACTATATCCTCCCTCTCTCCAGAACACCCCGCCCGCTTGCGAAAAACTATATAAATATATGTATATATATATATATGATCACCACAAAAACCTCTGCACCCTCCCCGCCTCCTGCACCCACTCAAAACCGCGATACAAGAAAATATACCCCGTGACCACATTAATGATTCCAAACCATAGCGTCTCCGCAATTAGGTATTTATGTGTGTTCCATACTGTCTTGGGATCTGTTGTTGTGCTGATTGGATTTTGTTTTGAGGATGCAGAAGCGGATGGAGATGAGGATTGAGAAGGAGAAGGTAGATATAAACGCCAATATATCCATGGTAGGATATAATATCTTGGCTCCACCAGCGGGGCGGTGATGAGGGAGAGGGTTGTGGGGAGGAGGTAGTTTATTAACCATGAGACTTTCATCCCTGGGTCTATGCTGTCCTCCTGCTGTTGTTGTTGTTGTTGTAGTTGTTGTTGTTGCTTCGTCTTGTGCTCAAACTCTGTCTCCTGCTTTCTCGATGCCCCAATATCAGATGTCTCGGTGTTCTCTTTTGGAGAAGTTCCTGCGTTTGTATTCGATGCATGTAATAATACATCTCCCGACCTAATCCCGGACTCGACGAAGAGCGCGGTATAGCAAAGCCATCCACAAACCAGATAGACGGGAGTAAGTAGATATCGAACCCAGGGATGACGAAGGATCGTGTATCGAAAAGCGTAGAAGACATAATGTCGATTATCAGCGAGGGTGAAAGGGTGAATGATGGTGTTTAGGTGCACAACTGCGATAGTTGCTAGTGTTGTAGCAGCTATGAGTGCTATGGGCAGGAGTAAACGCTTTGGTGCGAGTGAAGCGTTCGGGAGGATGAGGAATTGAGGTGGTGTGAAGGGGAGAGGAAGATGGTGCAGGATGGTGGAGAGGAGGGAGAAAGCTGAGGGAATGAGGATGGGGAGGGAGAAGAAAACGGTCGTGGTGCTGAGGTAGAGGAGTTGTGGGAGGTGGAGAGTGGCAATGTGGTTTGATTTGTCGCCTATGTTCAGGTCAGTGCATGGAGATATATGGAAGAGAGTAAGAGGGCATGCTGGTAGGGTATGCTGGTGTCAATGAGAGATTGTACTCACCCATGACGACTCCGCCGTTCCAGATGATGAAAGCAAGGAACGAGAGCATGATAGCGATGTATGGCCATATTTGATTGAGAAGAAGGAGTGGGCGATGAGCTGCTGCTACGACGATACTGAGCGGTGTAAGAAGGAAATCTGTGAAACATCAACACCCAGCCAAACCATCCAAAGGACAGACACGAAACCTTCAAACCCAGCATCTCTCAAAGCAACATCATGCACCGCTCCTCGTATCCAGTTCTGCCATCTTTGCTCCAAACGTTCCCTCCACGACCCTTCAATTCTCATTCCATCCCTCCTAGTCCCACCTCTTCGCTGTATCGACTCCAGCATCCTCACAATCTCCAAACCACCCATAAACAAACCGACCCAGAAAACATTAGTTTGCCTCATCCACAACGCCAGCACACCCCAGAGATACAGATACACGTTGTCTACTTGACTTCTCCGTGAAGAGATATCTTTCTCGAGATAACATTTGAACATTCGTACCACGATACATGTCGATAGTACATCCGTGTAGAAGAGGCCAGTGAAGAAGAAAAGGGGTGGGAAGAGAGCTATGTTGAGCGCTGTGTGGAGTGTGTAGGGTGAGAGATTTGAGGTTCCGAGGGTAATTATTGATGAAGACTCTTTCGTTGCTGTGGACTTGGAGGACTTGTCTGATTTGGTACCTTTTGATGGAGGCCGGTGGATGAGAGCATGGCAGTCACATAGGTAGGAAAGAATGAAGATGCTAAGTATGATGTTGAGGAAGCGTAAGTGAGCCACTGAGCATGGAAGGAAAGCAAAGTGCTTGATGAAAAGCGTGGCGAAGATGTATCTAATCTCATCTTAGCAGATTACATATAACGCTACTTGGAGAACGTACAGGCCAGCAGGAGTCGTAAGCTTCGGATCCCAAACCTCGTAACTTCCTTCACAGTAAGCCTCAGCTTGTGGGATGTGAAAGACTTCATCCTATTCCATTATCAACCTGCTATTCTGCCAGACATTGGGATATAAGCTCACTAGATATGGCTCGGGAACAATACTGGTCACCTGACTCCTCCAGTAATTCGCAAGCAGGTACAAGGCCGCAAATGCGCCAACGGTCAGAAACCTATGTGGACTTGAGAAGACGGAGATGGAAGCATCGTATATGGCTGCTGTGCCGGCGAGCCAGGAGATCCAGGTGGAAGGACTTTGGGCTGACATCGTGCTTGAGGACAGGTTGTCACATTGGGAGTGTTTGACAAAGGATCTGCACGAGGATCCGCTCTGTCATCATGAAGTGAAGCATCGATATGGGATTAAAAAGAAACCACCAGCTGAATCAACTTGATCTGGTGAGTATTGTTGTTGTGTGCTGCTTGGTTGCAAGGTTCGAGGAAGGGGCTCCGGTTCCTGACCAATCAGAGCGCGCTTGAGTCTCAACTTCTGGTCTGCACTCTCTGTCTTCCACGCAGTGATCAAACATAACTTGAGTCGCGGTCTACTTCATCTGCACTTCTGGGTGCGGTGCATTGCTATATATGACAATAGAGTATTACTTCTGAGGGTGTTTCCTCGATCTGATCTGATCGGTAAAATTCTTTTGACTAGCCTAAGAGTCATCGATGGCAGATTCATTTATGAGCTCATGTTTTAAGGCCCTTGAATCTAATCTTCGCCGGACCGCAAAGGATCCAAATTAGAATAAATGGTTTTATCCTGTCTAATCAATGGAATGCGAACAAACGTTTGCTCATTCCTCGCTGGCCTCAGTCATCTGGATATCGGCTTCCGCGGACTCCTTTACCATCTGGGTATCGGCTTCCTCCTGCTCCTCCCCATCCTCGGACTCCTTTGCCATCTGATTATCGGCTGGGTCCTGCTCCACCTCCTCCTCGGTCTCCTTTGCCATCAACGTATCGACTTCCTCCTGCTGTGTCCCATTCTTGGACTCTTTCCCAGCCATCATCCTTAGCCTGGTATCCCGTGGCGGAATCTCGATGAATATCGCAGCATACGAGTACTCATACCCCGTCGTAAGTTGATTCCCATTTGCCTTTTCCAGATACCCAGCAGCGAGCTGTTTGTACCCTGATTCGCGATTCAGCCAGTGAACATTGCGATACTTCTCAAACGGCCAGACATTGGCAATGACCTGTTGGTGACCAGTCATCAGCATCTGTTCCCGATGTTTTGAAGAGACTTACTTCTGTGAGACTACGATCATGCGTATTCAGGTCACTCAGCTGCAAGCCATGGAACGCCGTTCCTACCCTCTCCTCGTTCTTCTCAAGACGTTCATGTTTTCTTTTAGAACGCTTAGAATGTGGGTTTTCAACCTCTCCTTCATCTCCACTCAGGTATTCATCCCCGTAACTACCCTGTTTCAAGATCGGTCGTACCTTCATAGTCATTCCCAGCTTCTCAAACACCGTGTACAACACGGCATCTACACCCTTCAGCGCATATGGCATCTTATACTTCGTGGGTCCAGCAGTGTGCGCATATCTGTGCGTGCAGTAAAAAGCCAGAGTGCCGCCGTCCACCATGAAGTTAGGCTGGGAAAGCATGGAATGGGCGTGTTCGTAGAGTGGGTATGAAGCTGGATCAGCGGTAGGAGAGGTCTTCTGTAGAATGCCGCCGACATGCTCAGAGATGTGGAGGTTGTAAGTCAGCGTGATGCAATGACCGGAAGTAACGGGAAGTACTTCGTAGGTGCAATCGCTATGGAACGCAGCCCACTGGATCGTGGGCTTGGAAGTGTTGGAGTTGAACTGAGACCAGTCGTACGTGGTGGTGTGATCTCGATGGGTGACTTGGAGCTGACCACCTTGGTTCATAATCAATGATCGTACAGAGGGAACAAACAGCATGGCTCACATACCTTGATGATTGCAAGGTAGGCAAACAACCAAGCTTCCGAAATGAGTAGCGCCGCCAGGTGCGTCGACATGCTTATGGAACTTCCCTGATGGACCAGAGTATACCTAACCTTTATTAGCAAACAAGCTTCGTTTTCTAGTAGGTGAACCCCAACGTTCAACTTCTGTAGTTGCGCTACAACTCCCCAATGCTCACTCAATGCATCCTTCTTTACCCTTTCCATCCGTTGTGCAGCCTCTTCTAACAGCTTCTGACTCGAATCAAGCTTCTTCGTTAGGCCAGTGTCACTCTTCTTCTCGCCCTTGATACCATCGCGCTGCTTACTAAATATCATCGCCTTCGCAACACTAGGCAACAGTGTCTGTGCAATAGCACTGATGATACCATAATCAGCAGGGTGAAAGTCTACACTAAAGTTTTCACGATTCCTTTCCTTAGCCTTGCAATTGATCTCATTCGAGACATGTTTTCCTCCCAGTCCGAAAGTGGAGGGTTCGCACGTATAGACCAGTGCTCGTAGATTAATATCATTGAGTCCTTTGGGTGGTGGGAAGATGACGCGCATAGAAGACGTGACACCTGGCGGAGTAGCTTTAGTCGGAGGCTTGATGTCGAAACGCAGTGTGACTGGAGGACACGAGATGTCGGATGATTCGAACGATGCTTCTTGCTTGCTTGACTGAAAGTGCGGAACGATGGGAATGCTGCCGCCAAGCGAGTAGTCTGCGCGTGCTTTGTAGCCATTGAGTGCTTGTTTTAGTGACTCGATGACGGTAGCTTCGCTAAGTGCTTGAAGGATCCCAGTTGAAGCACTGCAAGTCTTGGTTGAAGTGCTTTGCGTATCGGGTTCACTATTTGTATCGATCGGATGGTTATGGGATGCTGAAAAATCTGACGCTACCTCATTAGTGGGAGAGTTTGCCATGTTGTCTTGTTCGTAAAGTTCTGAGAAGAGAAGTGATTGGAAGAGGATAGGCAAGGGTAGAGATGACGAGCTTGGTATTTGTATTGACTCTGCAAGGAGCGATGGAAAAGTGAGAACAGTAGACTGGTGAATGATATTGCAAGGTCAGATATTCAAGGCAAGGGTAGAGATGACGAGCTTGGTATGTGTATTGTCTCTGCAAGGAGCGATGGAAAAGTGAGAACAGTTGAATAGTATTGCAAGGTTAGATATTCACCATTGGTCATTCGTGCCACTCGGCAAACTATGCTTTATGATATTGACAAAACAAAATAGTGTAAAGGTGATGCCTGATATGCGCCATCACGTACCTGCTATCCGTTGGGGCATCATTCCGTCCTTGTTTACTCGAGCTCGAAGGTGACCTTGGTCAAAACTCGTAGTATCCTCATGCCTTGACCCTTGCTGACCCTGTACTTACGCAAAGCGACCGATGTGTCAAATGCGTTCGCATCTTCCACCTGTAAGTCGAAGGGGTTATTGATGAACTCGGATGTTGCTTGTCTTCTGCACCGTTGCGATTCCAGTGAGAGATCCTGAAAAGCTTAATTAAGTAATGGTTTTCTGAAGTCTCAAGTGGAGATTGTAAGCACTGTTTCTGATCTAAGATTTTGCTATAGAAAAGAAAACAAACTTTCAGAAGTAGACTTACTTCGACCTCCTCACATGGAATCCAAACGAAATACTTGCTGTTCAAATGCGCGAGTGCACTGCTGAGATGCTAATTGCCGTTCTCGTATGAAGGTCATATTGCTAGGTCATCGGTAATTGTGTAAGTACATATATCGAGCTCAACTCAATCACGCATCAGAAACTTAGTAGGTACATGAACGCAAAGTAGGTCTGAAAATCTCATCCCCAGGCCCTTCATCGTACTCAGTCGGTAAAATACCATGTGACATCAAAACGACCCCCTGAATTAGCACTTCCTACATCAGCAGGGGTATAACCAAAGGCAGAGAATAATGCGTCTGAAGCATCTAGACCATCAATACAAGCCTCGCATCTATCGACCACATAGGCTTCATGTGATCTCCCATTGGACGTAGCCAAGATCTTCCGACCACAGTTTGCATCCAAGACTCGATCGTAGCAGCCCGCGTAATTACAATTGCCCTGTCCTCCTGGTCCCATATGAGGCCACCCTAGTGCTACCACCCAGGGCTGAGATGTGCTGTTGTGTTCATATCCACAGTATAGTGAGTTCCCTGGCAGTTGATCATTTGATATACCACCCATCCCAACGTATTTACCGTTGGCTTTCGATATACATGGGTTTGATTTGCTGCACTCTGTACCTCGGGTTGCGCATTTCGCAGGTGCCGGGGAGAAGTTATATTCTCCTTGACCTGGAGACCAAGTGATGCTGTCCCCATTGTAACATGTGCAGACATCTTGGTGACGTACTTGTGGCGTGCCGGAATTATCAGAAACTTGCTTAGCCCCTAAGGACGGTGAAGAGGCAGAGGCAGAAGAAGGGGAAGAAGAAGAGGTAATAGAACTTTGGTAGCTGACTCTGGCCTCCTGGTTGTATGTAGGTGTATCTCCGTCACTGGTTATGCAGCTGGGTTGTACTGGCGGATTTGGACAATTTCCACTATCCACACATGACTGGTATGCCTGTTGCCAATGTGACCAGCCCTTAAGGTCAACGCACTGCCGCGCATGTATGTCCGCTATTGGGCTCGGAACCACAAGTTGTACAAGTGGGACCAGGGAACCGATAAAGGGGAAGAGGGCCTTCATGCTAGCCTTCAAGAGCAAAAGCAATAGCTGAAAAGGAATGTGGGACTGAATTGTAGTCTGATCGTACTTTGCGAAGCTTGCAGTCCTGAGCCCAACATGACCAAGTCGCCATAGTTATAACCCTGCTTCCAGGTCAACGTGAGCGCCACCGAGCCCAAAGAGGGAGCTCCAAAGTTGTTAGGCAGCTGTCTTCAATCCTTTTGGGTCGCACTTTGGGTTTGAAACAAGACGGATCCAATCCTTGAGCTGACTCGATCAAACAGTAAACGCTTTCCGGGTCAAATGATGTAGGCGCTTCTCTGTGCCACTTGTTTAGACTGGTATTTCGCCGTTTGGTGACCCGGAGAAGCAGGGACACTAAGCGAAGTTGAGAAGGACCCTTAGAATCTTTGGTTTGCGCAAGATGCCCAGATTGCAGCCGCCAGAGTCTGCGTGGAATGAGTATCGGATTGTGGTATGGTGGCAATGGGGCAACTAAGAGATCCTGTAGCGTTAGCTCGTCACTTAGAGCAGTGGCCATGGGGAACTGTAGACGTGCATTTGACGGCTGGCGATGGAAATGAAATTCATGAATTGGATATTTGTGGTTGATGACAAATCTAACGCTGCTAAACACAAAGTATTCCACATAAGAGGGATAATGCGGGCAGGAAGGCGCGATGAGAGTGTGAAATTACATGCTAGGCGAAAGTCGTTATATGGTGTAAGATGGCAGTGTAGATAAGATCTCATCTAAGCCAAGACTGCTGCCTAATAGCTTCTGCTTTAAAACATGATTTAATAATGTTTAGTCCAGACACTGAAGGCATGACTATAGCCACAAAGATACAGGTATAAATGTACATGCATCGCAAGTAGGTTATGAGTCTGAATGCACCAAGAGTCTCTTGTCACCCCAACTTCCCATTTGAATGATGATGAGGATAGACGATTGACCTACATTTTGGACCTTCACTTACCATGTCCTTTTGACTCCGAGCACACTATCTTCCCTCCCATATATTGTCGTCTGTACCTTTATACCAGCAGTCTAATTACTCCTTCGTGGTCACAAGTGATGCCAGATCTTTCTCATGTCCATGCATCCTCTCTCCCTTGAGGTCTTGATGTAATTCTCTTTTCAGCCTCGTAATAGTACCCGAGCCTCCGTACACCATTGTTGTATATATCTGAGCAATGGTGGCTCCGGCGTCAAGTATTTCCCGAACTTGATGTCCATTCGTGATGCCACCAGTAGCGAACAGGACCTTGTTCTCTTGGTTTGTCCGCGGTATGGAAGGCGATGGCCCCTGGTCCAGTAGCCGCCGGTACCGTTTCACTAATGCTAGCGTCCTGTTGAACATCTGTGGCCCGGAATAACCTCCTGTCTCTTGCATAATTCTCTGCTCTTTGACGGGCGGAGGGCTGTTCGTCGAGATCAGCTCGGTTCTTCGATTGGTAGTGTTCCCGACTATGATCCCATCAACACCGCTTCTCCATATTGCCTCTACTATTCCTTCGATTTGCTCATCTGTATCTTCGTCGGGTGAGACCTTGACCATGATTCTAGGTTTTTGCTTCCTGTCACACCGTTTGGCAGCGCCCACAACGCCGTCCAAAATCCAGGTCAATGGCTCGACATTCTGTAGAGTCCGGAGTCCAGGAGTATTGGGACTGCTAACATTGACAACCATGACATCTGCATACCGAGCTAGCCTCTCCACGCAGTAGACGTAGTCCTTTCTCACCGCGTCAATATCGTCGCCTTGGGTATCCTTGTTCTTAGCCACTTGAACCATCAGTAGCTTTCCCTTAGTCAGACTTCCAGGCGGAACACCAGCTTCTCCGTCCAGCACCAAGCTTTCCGCGGCTTCATCTACCCCAAAGCCGTGTCTGTAGGCAAAAAGGCGAACCCTTTCCCGCAACCGTTTGGCCATATCGTCTGCGCCCAGGGAATTCAACCCATACCTATTAATCAACCCATTCTGACTCGGCAGTCGAAAAACCCGTGGCCGCGGGTTCCCTTCTTGTGGCAACGGTGTACACCCTCCAACTTCTACGATCGAAGGCCCCAATGCGAACAATGCATCTGGTATTTCCGCAAGCTTGTCGAGTCCTGCAGATATCCCAACCGGATTATCAATGCTCTGACCCCAGAGCTCCGTATATAGGGCGGGATCTGTCGAGCTTGATGTCCGCTCTCGGGGGTTTAAGCCAAGACGGTAAAGTCTTTTGAGGGCTTTGGTCCCGAAATGGTGGGCATCTTCGGCGTCCGGGTTGAGATATCGTACCAGTGGTACAACAAGCCATTGATGAATGGAGGCTCGAGTATCAGTGATGTAAAGGTATGTGAATGTCAACAGAGCCAGCAAGGACGTGCCCCATACAGTGTTGGAGACTCTGGAGGAGATTGCGCGAGTGTATGAAGTTGTTGATGCGGGGCGGAACGAGGTGATCTGTGCTTTTGGTGCGGTTGGCTTTGATCGGAGATATGGAGCATTGCACAGCCTCTGGGGACTGCGCAACAGTCTTGCGTATCGCTGACGCATCGCAGAACTGCCTTGTAAAGATATCGGGAGGTATTAGTGAGTATACAGAGCAGCCAAGTCACCGCTCATACTTGTCTTCGAACGCGGCAAAGAACCGCTCTTAGCGCCACCCTCCTCGTTTTACCACCTTGACCAAAGGGATCTATCGATAGTGTTCTTTATTGAACTTCATGTCTGAGCTCAACGTGGTCTGCAAATCCAAGAGTGTCGAGGTGAGTCTGGAAAAGCCTGTCTCATTTCGTCTCACAGAGCTCGTTTGGCTCCCACTCCTTCTTCTATCTTTGGAACATTTCTCAGGAAGCTCCACCACCTCCGTATAGCTGCATGGCAATTACCACTTCTACCCTAGCTGCGTAAAAACGAGGATCAAAGTTGGCTTCCTTCAGCGAGAACGAGATTGACACAGATGCGGTGGACTCCGAAGACAATGAGAGGTGATAGTGACATCGAATCATATCGATGTTTCACAAACTGACTGGCTCGCTCCTTTATGTATATCGTATATTCCTGAATGGAACATCAGCTTTCCTGTGCTGCAAGCAATGTGTATGTAGAATCGACGTCTAATTTAGTCCTTGATCTTATAACATGTGGTGCTTTACCTTTTCATTGGGCTTCCCTTTGTACAGCAAGCAATTGCTTTTTCAGTTTGAACTGCCGCAACTCCTACTGCCAGGGAAAAGTTCCCTGAACTGGATGATTGTCGCCACATACACCGTCACTACTGGATCTATTGTGCCTACTACGTGCCGCGCCATTGCACCTCGTATCAAGAAGGGATTTTCTTCGTCCTTTCCTCATTCCAAGTGCTGCAAGACTCGATGATCCGACCACAAACAGTGATTCCACCGCAATAGTAAGTGGGATGATTCTATACTCAGACCATGGTTCAGACTCTTCAATGGTGCCTTTATTAGAGTTGATCACTTGAAAACTTACAAATACTCTGGGGTCCCCTGGCCAGTATTGGGTGAGATTCTCTCCAAACCCTGCACATTCCAGTCTGTACAGTCCATGACTGACAAGAAGAAGGTCTCCCTCGCTACTGGTGAAGACAGTTATGCAATATCCCACCAACAACCTGTCCAGCACCCACAGATTGTACGAAATCCTCAGAAGCCGGTCCGAATGGCTTGGTCCCTACGCCGATTCTTCCAGGTCCTTAAGATTCTCCAATCTCTTCCCTTCTGTAAGGATATCCAGGCGACTTCAACGAAGCCGACCTCCTTTGTTCTGCTTACATCGCAGTATGGTGTGACTCTATCGTATCCTTGTTACTAACAGTGATCTCAACACAACATTGCTCGCCATTAATACTACGGCCGTTACAGCTGTCACTCCTCAAATTTCATAGCTGCTACTGACATGACTGTCATACTGTATGGTCGATCGTTATTTCCGATATATGATTCTGGGATGTCACTTCATTAGGGTTCTCCTTGTTAGGGAGATGTTTTCATCTTCATGATTGTAGAAATCATGCTTTTATTTCGGGTAAGAACAAGCGTTTTTACAAATAAAAATTACTGGGAGCTAATAATATATAGAGCAGGAAGCAGCATTAATCAATCTACCAGAATATTCCCACCAATACGTGGATTTAACAGCGGTGGAATTGGCTCCTTCCTTATCCGGCATATTAAGCGAAGAGACAAGGCAGTCAATCGATGTACAAAAGTCTGATCATGTGGTAAAATAAGCCCAAAAAAGAAAGTGTGCCCCATGTGTGACCCATACCCGATTTGAACGGATAGCCTTTCGATCTGGAGTCGAACGCGCTACGGTTGCGCTGGAGAAATTAGGCAGCAGTCTTGGCTTAGATGAGATCTTATCTACACTGCCATCTTACACCATATAACGACTTTC
>Ga0115846_100308_pt1 | contig 26154 bp, 26 predicted proteins | sample InSIn5gowninarea_2_FD_83860 | JGI IMG/M metagenome (GOLD analysis project Ga0115846, IMG submission 83860) | reverse complement strand
CAACCGAGGTAAGAACTAAACACTAACAGTTGTATCGTGTTGATAATGGAAAGGCTATCATTGTACCGTACTTGTCTACCACAGTCTTCAGGAGTCTAGACACACTTCATTGCACGATATCGCTTGTCCAAGTGTGACATGTAAGGTAGGTACAAATTCGGGGTTCAAACCGACAGCACTGTCGCAGCGAGTGGGTGAAGGTCGTCATACACCCCATCATGCCAGCGGACGCAAAAGAAACACAGTGTTTGCCATTCTCTGACGACAGAAAGGACTTTGAGGATGCCTCACGCGGCCTCGTCGCAACATTGAAGCCATGCGTGATCAAATCGTCAACGACAGGCCGTGTGGTTTGGGACAACGACCAATATGAATTCCTTCAGCGAGAATGTCCACCAACAGCTAATCCATCGTTGTGGCGACAGAGCCAATTGTGTTCGATTCAGGGATTGTTCGAGGTTTGTCCGGGTATCTATCAGGTGCGTGGCTTTGATATATCAAATATGACTCTTGTCGAGGCCAAGACTGGACTCCTGAAGACTGTGGTAGACAAGTACGGTACAATGATAGCCTTTCCATTATCAACACGATACAACTGTTAGTGTTTAGTTCTTACCTCGGTTGTACTCCTACAGTACATAGGTAATGTACACATGGACTGACAATCACTGTCCACTCTCCTCAAAACGCATATGAGCTCTGACATACGTCTTCAGTTATCCAACCGAGAAGATGTGGTTTCTCGCCTTGATCACTACCTTCTATATGTCCACTTGCACCTAGTGTACAGTAACATGCAGCTGCCACATGTACCTGAATACATGTGGAGCTTTCATTTCTTAGCGCGCATAAGGTCTCTGAACTTCGTCCTCAATTACCCAATCGGGCTAGTATGCTTTTCTTTTTGGGTCGCGGTTATATTCACCTTACCTTACCTGCCTTACCTACTAGTTGTTCAGAGTCATACTCTATCGTCGTGCAGCACCTCCTGATGCCTGCACTTCTAATCGTTGTGGTTACTGTATTGTTAGGTACACAGTTAGGAAGGGAAATATGTAGACAAGATCTGTCGTTGGTTATAAGAGGTTGGAGAAAATTCATGGAATGGACGCCGAAGAGCTGTCTCGTTCTGTTCTATAGCATGGCATACAGACAAACAGGTGTTCTGCGAGCATTTGGAAGAGTAGTGTCTGTCGATGATGCAAGATACAGCAATATGTTGATACAGTAAGCACTTGTAAGTAAGATGGAGTTAGTCACCATGGGCATGGATATCACTGACTGCATAGCGTGTGGAAACGTGAAACAGCAAATGGGTATCATAGAAAGCTGTCACGTCCTCCCTCACTCATACGAGCACACCACAGCACATCACATACTTCACTCCCACCATAACATGTTGTTTTGTATCACTCCCTCGGCGTCCCAACCCCAGTCCCAGGCCTACTAACAACAGTCCCCTGTCTCGTAGGGGTAGGCGTCGGACTCCCATCTCTATCCCTAAAAGCATCAGCCAGCGCCCCTCCAGCCCGAATCGTACTCGCAACACTCCTCCTCTCCAGTTCTCTATCTGCCGTCCTCCTTACTCTCGTCCCCACAAAGCCCTTCCTGTTCCTTCCTGTCCGACCCCGTCCAAGCCAATTCAATTTCAACTCTTTCGTCAACTCCTCCATCTTAGTTTGTGCTTCGTCGCCGGATTGGACGGAGCAGAGCACGGATAGACATTGGAGCATTCGACCGACTGTTTCGGTGACTTGATGCGAGGAGGTGTCTGTTGGTCTGGTGGTGGGTGGGGAGGAGAAGGATTGGAATGCGACGTCTTGGGCGCTGCCGGAGGAGAGGTTCGATGTTGCTCTTGAACGACCGTGGGATGGTGTTGCTCCTCCGAGAAGTGTAGAGGTTTGTGAGGAGTAGCTAGAGGATATGCGTGAATCGGTGGTAGTTCCTAAGCGGTCCAGATTGTCTCGACCGAGGCTATCGCCTCTGGACCGTCCACCGCCGGCTTCGAAGTGCGCGAGAGTTGCGTTGATGCTCTCTAGACTGAGGCGGGAGAATGTAGCTTTCAGAACATCAAATCGAGGAAGGATGATATGGTCGCGGAAGGACATGAGGAGGATACGACGGACTTCCAGCTCCTCACCCGCTGCTACCACGTCATTTGCGTCGTTGTCGATAAGGCTAGATGGCGAAGAAGAGAGTCGACCGACAGGTTCTGAGCTGGGTAGCGCACCCCAGAATTCTGCTGCTAATTGTGGTGTTTTCAGGACTGTACCACGACCCTTAAATTCCTGGTCTAGTGGGAGAAAGACTGCTTGCATGAAAGGTAGGATCGTACCGAAGACAGTCATCCATATATCAACCAGATTTGGCACAAGTTTTTCGTCGTGCAGTCCTCGTAAAGTATGATTCAAGCTGAGGAAACCTGTATGCAGCAGATTCTCCAGATCTCCAATCACAATACTGGGATCTCTCTTCAGCACACACCGTTGCACATGAATTGTGACGAGCCGATTTAAGTCCTCCACAGCAAACTGTACATGCTCCCCTTCAAACACAACCAATAACCTGGCTTTCAAGAACTCCCATGCATCATCGGCCGTCATATTATTCAGCCCGAATCCGGCCATTGTCTCCCTTAACTCCTTCGAATACGGAGTCACAGTCGGTTCAGACACATTTGGCAAACTCCCAGAGTAGCTACTCACAGACGGCCACTCCGAGTTGTCACTTTCTCTGCTGTACACCTGTTCTAGCGCTGCGTGATGTACTGCTTTTTCCTCCTTCTCTTTCTTTTCCTTCCTGAGCGCTCTGGCCCCATGAGTCAGATTCAACGCCGACACACTTTTCGTAAAGGACCCGTGACTCGGCGAGCTAGGTGCGAAATTGTATAACGACTGCGGGTTATTGATGTCCACAGGCCTGCTATTCGAGTTCGCCGATGACAAATGTAAATTGTAGTTTTCATCCTTATCCTTCAACTTCAACTTCTGTCTCAATCCAACATGTTTCTTCTTCTCGTCATCTCCTCGCAAAGGTATGATCGTTGACACAGAGTTGTTGTGTAAATTGTATATTGAACTATTCGTTGAATTCAACGTGTCGGCCAGACTTGTCGTGGAAGCATTATAAACCTTCGCCAATCCACTGGTAGGTAATTTGTTCGGCGAAGGCATAGGCTTCTCCTTACCCTCTCTGTCCTTATCTCGTATGATCCCAATATGCTTCGGTCTAAATCGTGAACGCAAGCCCTTCTTCTCCTTCTCCTCCGCCGGTGGTTTCCAAACTGCCTGCGCAGCAGTAGTAGCAGCTTTATCCCCGATCAAACCATTCCTGTACTGCGGCGGCGCATCAACCCCAGGACTTAGAGATTGTCCATCTGAACTCACAGACCCATAGCTATTCCGTCTGTTATTCCTATCATCCAGCTCCTGAATCGGCACTCCAGACGAACGCCTCCTCACATGTTGACCTCCACCAATGTTGAGGTGCTGCACTGCCGCCTGCGCGGCGATCTGACTTGGTGTCAGTCCGCCCGACGTCGACGCTGACGCCAGTCCCTGCTGGCTGGATAATGATGCAGACGGCATACTCGGCTCAAAGTACCCTTGCGAATGCTGTCGCCGATGACCCAACCCCGGACCCAACGCAGTGATCTTTCGACTATCGTCTCGAGGCATGTATTGCGCGGAAGGTCTGACCTGGTTTACAGAAGTAGTGCTGGCATTCTTCTGGAAGACGAAGGACGGTAGTTGATGCGAGTAGGCTGATCGTTTGTTCACGGTGAGGGGTGGGGGAGCGTAATTTGAGCCTGCGTCACTGGCATCGTCGCTTGTTATGGAAGCTTGACTTTGACGGGACTCGGAACGTTTGGGGGAGGTATGGAGGATTGGTGAGCGCAACGCTCGTCGTGTTATGTCCATAGTGGGTAGTTTGAGGTGTGACAGAGGATGTTACGGGCACACGGCCAACATGGGAATTGTTTTCATAAAGTTCTCTCCATTCTAGATATCCTATCACTTGAGCTTGCGTCACGATTGGTTGCTTTCTGAAAGGTCGGCTACATTACATGCAACGTAGAGAGATGTTGTCAACATCGACACATTCAGAATACGAATCCCCAGGTCGGAGGGCGCTAGCACAATCGATAACACTTCCTCCCCTCCTCCACATTTCTTCCCATCACCACTCTCATATTTCATCTTCTAGCCTCTTTCTCGCACACCACCAACATGTCAGACCAAGCGAACGACATAGCAAATGCCACTGTCAAGGTACACTACTCTTCACCATCAGGCACTCAAACATTTTCATATAACATTGGCTCCTCTCAACCAGTAGACACAAGTTCAAAGGTCACATACCTCAATGAACTTCGCTCTTCTACCAAGAAATTGCAAGAAGACATCAACGTTTTCTTGACCGCCAAAATGGGAGAGGACAAAGCTCAAGCAGCTATTAGTGGTACGAGTTCGAAAATCAGCAAATCCCGCGATGAGGAGGAAGAAGAGAATTATGGCGAGGAGACGGTTGAAGATGATTGAATAGATCTTTGATCTTCATCTAGCACCTCAACTATGTTCGAATCGTTGAGCCGACATGAGTGTTAACGTTAGATCTCATTTCCCATCAAACTGAACGTCAACCCCTGCATCCTCCTCTTCAACAAATCCTCCTCACTTCCCAAACTACTTATACTCTTACTCCTCCTCCGCCTAACAAGCGACCTCACACCATTCACCACCTCCCTTCGACCACGAGAATGCGACAACACCTCATCCAGCTCCTTCTTCACAGTACCATTAAGTGAAGTCATCACCAATGGCGCATCCTCATCGCCTTCACTTCCATTCGTCCCCGTTCGTCTATGGTGCCGTGGCATTTCCATCTCACTTTCAGAGTGATGCAATCCAATACTCCCATTCCTCAGCCTATGCTCCAAGACCGGTCCCTCAAAACTATGTGGCGGCTTCGCAAAGATTTCCTGGATCCAGGACGCGCACCGTTGGACATGCTTCCAACCCTCGGGGAATATAGACACAAACTGTACGAACCCATGTGATATGCCAGGAATGAGCACAACTTCAACATGCTCACGCTCATCAAACTCAGCGTTACTCTTCTCAAGCCCGAGTTCCTGCCGATCATGAAATAACCGCATCTTTGCCTGTCGGAGCCTGCCTGCAAAAAACACCGTATCGTCGACCAACGGGTCACGTTCGCCCGTCAAGAAATAAGTTTTGGGAAACTTGACCAGCAAACTCTCAGGCGCCACAGCCGGACAAAGCAGGTGATCAGTCTTGAAATCCGGACGACTGAACGGGCCGACATATAGTATGACCATAGCACGCATCATCTCAGGTGTCAAGATTCGATCTCCATAATATGAGATAATACTGCTCACAGCCAGCCGTGTCTTCAGCGGCTGCGGCTTCGTAACTGCAATCTGCTGCCGTTGCGCTTCGATATCCGTGTCCGCACGGTCCGGTGGTCGTGGAGCAAAGAAATCATGATCTGGGTTCTTCTCCCCGTCGTCCTCGGAAGGACGTGGTGTAGTCGGTGTATACCTCCGATCAATATCTTCACTCTTCCTCTTGATAAAATTTTCATATTCCTTCTTGTTCTTCGTCCTTGGGTTGCGGATCAATGCCATCTGGTCTTCTGTCATCCAGGAACCGATGTTCATGTCTAGCGCAGGATATAGCAGGACCAGCCCTGCCGGACTTGGAATTGTTTGTCTCCCATCTCTCGCAATATTATGCTCAATGATCATCAACGCCGTTCCAGTTGCCAGATTCCCACCAGCACTATCCCCTGTCAATACAATCCGTGGTATCGACCCACTTTTCATCCCAACACACTGTCCTCGCGTAATGATAATTTGCTTGTACACATCAAAGCACTCGTTCAGCGCAAACGGGTATGGATACTCAGGCGCCTTCCTGTAATCCAGACTCAAGATCGGCATCCCAGTCTTCCCAGCCCAATACAGCAATTTATCGTCACTTTCTCTCGGACTCATAGCTACAAACCCACCTCCAGGTATATCCAGCACCAAATTAGTTTGCTTCTCCAGCTCTTTTAAACTCCCATTGAAGTACATCCAACCCTGCACCGGCTCATGATACGTACTCCCCTTCGGTCTCGGTATCGTAATTCGTCTCGGGCCATACCTCGTAAACTTAGGCCTCATCAAGCTGGTAAAGAAACTGAGATACGGAGTCGTGCTCTTATTCCAACTAACACGCATATGATCCACCGTTAACACAGCTCTTACTTTCCGCACCTTCTCATCCGCCTGCTCCGCCGCAATAAGGTAGTACATCGTGAACACAATACTCGCCAGGTCCCTGACACGCTTGTTTCGTATGCGCATAGCAGACCAGAAACCTGCATCGAGAGCGGTAGTTATCCATGTTGCACGGAAATAGGATCTGCTGTATAAGTTCGCAAGTGGTTCGGGCGATTCGAGACCAACGATCTTTGCGAAGTTGCGCGCGATGTAGAGGTAGACGATCGTGAGGACGAGAGTGTGCCAGGGTGTCATTCCCTTGCGGGAGAACCTTGCTGACAGACGGCGTAGGCCTGGAGGACCATGCGGATTTCCGAAGATTAGATAGGATGACCAGAAGGAGACAGCGAAGAGGACTTGGACTTTGCGGAAGCGCGAGGATGGACGGCCGAGGACGTGATCTGCCACAGAATTGTCAGCTCATGAATACTCATCTACAAGACTAGGTAGTCCTTGTAGAGAGGCGCACCGGCTAGCATACCTATCATATTGAAACAGTATCGGCAGTGAAACTATTATACATGGAACCAATTCTATTGCACGCTGTACTCCTCATGCAGCAAATGTTGTACTTGTCGATTGCAGATGCAGAACGAATACCATTGCAGCAATAGCTACCAGATGGCTCACTAACGACAACTCCAGACTATGAAGAAACAAGATCTGGCAGTGTAATGGACTAGAAAAAGTATGGAGTGGAGGAACGAGAAACATCAAACAGCTTGGAAGGGAAAGTGAAGGAATGGATAGAGAGTTGCTTCCTCAATCAACAAGGACGGCGACGAGCCATCGTGACCGAATCCCGAACGTGTTCATTAGCAGGCCTGACGTTAGGGTGGAATACGAAACGACCAAAGATTGATGGATGGATGCGGAAGAAACACAAAGCACTGAGGTGACGAAAGGGATGTGCAGTGGCTGACATGTGCTGTTTTTAGCCACAAGAAATGGCATGTGATTACTCCGCGAGTTTCAGCCGCCAGGGCTGATTTCTGACATCGAGTTGGTCACGCGAGCAACATAATTGTCGTGTTGATGCTACACATGCGTATTTCCACACTCGTGTAATTACAGAGCGACGAAGCTTGATCCTTTCCATCACACTCCAATCACCATTCAAGCGAAGGTTCATTCCTTGGAAGCTCTCCAAAATGTTCGCTATCCTATTGCGCGCCCGGACTCGACAATCGTGGTGACAAGAGGGATCTGGGTCTTCTAGGATGTGTATGAAAGCTCTCATGCTAAGAAAATGGGTTGTGGGATCTGACCCATCCAGAAAGACCATTGCCACCGCCACCACCACCCCCCCCTCCTCCAGTATCATCTCGGCTGCCCGTACTTCGTCTGCTAGATCGTCGCTCACTTGAAGGTCTTTCTGGTTCTGTTTCTGTACGACGCCCATAGTATTGTTCTCTGGCATTTCTCAATCCACTGGGACTATCAGGAACGGTAAACGGATTCTGTCTGCTTCCTTCCATCAATGGACTTGCTATCGATGAAGATCGTCGGCTAGATCGTCTTCTGTTGCGTGGCTGTTGTTGATTTCGTTGATCTTCGGGTGTGATAGGTTTTCGACAATGAGGGCATGTATCATGTTCCTTCAGCCAGGATTGTATACATTCGAAATGGAACCAGTGATTGCAGGGTAATGTGGTAACTTCAGTGCCAATATCCACAGAATCCATACATATTGAGCATTCAGCCTTGCCATCTGTCCCCATCATGGATTCGTCAACGCTCTTCTTTGGTAATCGATTAATTAGTTCTTCGGGAGCAGGGGGTGCACCATTCTGTTGATTTTGTTCCATCAATTGGCTCATAACTCTGTCAAAAGCTTCTTGAGAAAACACAGCATCACCGCTTCTAGCGTTGGCCGGATTTAGAAACATTTCAAGAAGTCCTGACATACCACCCATACCGCCAGGGCCTCGATTTTGGCCTACCGCAGGAAACATCATGGAGAGTAAGCTATGGGGGTCATTAGCAAATGTATCTGCATCATCGCCTGTGGAAGGGCCATACTCGGGCGCGCCCATCGGACGGGGAAATTGGTCTTCGAACGAGCCAGCACCGAAAGTGGTTGATCGACCATTGATATTGATTGTACCACCAAATCCACTTCTTGTTCGACTAGGTTCCATTGGTCCGCCTAGTATGGAGGAGAACATCTCGTTGAAGTTGCGCATGACTTCATGGGCAGCAGGATCGACGGGCATGTTTCCTCTCCCATTATTTCCGCCACCCAGTGTAGTCGTGTAGGAACTGGCGAAGCGAACAGTGCCCTGACCTCCTCCTCGAGTACCAAAGTGTATCGTCCTGATATCTCCTTCATCTGGATCTGGGGCCCATGGATTGTGGTCATGTAGATCATGTAGTGGATGTCGAGGGTTCTCAAGTTCCATGGGTACATCGGGAAGGACTTCTGGAGGATCGTCTATCGGTGGCCTGCTTCCAGGTTCGAGCTGTGATGTGTCAGAACCGCCCACTGTCCAAGTTGGCCGACTCACGATCTCCACAAATTCACTTTCACATCTCGGGCATTGTAAACCACCGTGTGCTCTGTCCCATTCATTCTCGCATTGATAGCAGAAGACTCTCTCCCCTTCAACTCTGTTGGACATGTTGTCACTGGTAGTGCGCAACGCGCAAATGAAGTTTGTTGTAGATCGTGATCAGCCTTGTCGTCGCATGCGTATGACTAAAAAGAGTACAAATGTAGATAACAAGTCGAAAGTGCAGGTAGATCCTTGGTGCGAGTTGCACGAGGCTATTATGCAACTAACTTAGGCCTCTTCCAGTGATTGTGTCTGAAACGGCAGAAGGAGGGAGAGGCGGCTATTGTACAAGGAAGAGTTAACGATCGTGCTGGAGACCTGAGTAAATATCATAGGATAGAACAGATGGTGTTGGAAATAGTATTAATTACAACTAACCTTTGGGTAGTTGATGAGTGTCAAACAAGTTCGGCTTTACTGTAATGATCAATAACAGTCACAGGGATGACGTTTGCGGCTGCCCACGCGCAGCGCTGGAGAGGCGAAGATCAGGCGCGGGCTTCTTATCGATTAGACTTTCCAGTTCAACTTCTCCGGTCACGAGATGCTGATTAAGGGTATCGTCGTTGGGCAATTTGGTGGTGCTCAATAGAGACGAAAGTCTTGGATGCCAAAAATTGCTGCTGTAACAGTGCAAGCAAGGCGCAGTTTATGATATCGTTATTCGTGTCAGGAAATTCAGCGCTTGCTACCAAGTATGAGTCCGACCAATAAGAATTTCCAGAATGTTCTACAGCTGCAGCTCAAACTTGCACCAGACAAAGAACAGGCCAGCAATATGGAATGGCCAACTGTCCATACCATCCAGTTGGCTCCTTCGACATCACATACAAAAAGATATCTTGCGAGACAAAGCTCAGGCCGTGGGATCCTCCGTTATCAAGTTGATGGTTGCCGTGAAGACGGTCAAATAGAAGACACTGCTGGGCTACCTGTTTGCCCGCGACCCTCTCATCAATATAGCACCAACAACACCCGCGGCGACCGCCACACCTCCCGCAATCGCCAAACCCATCATTCCCTCCTTGCTCACCTTGTCCTCAATCAGACTCTGTAAGCTCTGCGACTGCAGATTTCCAGGCTCCTTCTGCAGCAACAACTCGTTATACCTCCGTGCCTCTGCATAGTTTCCTAGCTTGTAATTTCCCAGCGCAAGATAATACAGGCATTCGCGCCGCCTTTCAGGTGTGGTTTTGAATATATCCGAGAGCAGTTGTACGCCCTGTTGCTGTTCGGGTCGTTGGTTGGATTTGATTAGGCCCTGTCGCACTGGGGTCAGTACTGGCGAACGTAAATGGTTGAGAGCGATAGTGCGCATACCCAGGCATAGTTGAATTTCGTTTGGACGCCGACGTAGTCGCCTTCCTTTTCGTACTGTGCTTGTAGGACTTGTAATTCTGCTGGCCGTAAAGGGCTTTCTGCGTCTGCAGCATCTGCGCGATGTCAGCGATGCAACTTACATATAGCTGATTCAATACTTACACGGTAGATTGGAACCCATCTTGACGGTCTAAGAATGAGAAAAGAATGTAAGTAGAGAAGCTCGAGGAATGTGTTCACATGCGCAGGCACCGTCCTTGATCAGTCTGGTTCGCATTGACGTTAGCTTTGCCATGTGCCAGGCAGCGCCACATCTTGCGCCACTCTAAGATCTTTATTGGAGCTGATGACGTATTATTTGAGGCTCACCTTGCTGCACAGGAACCTTTTTCCTGCTGGGGTGTCAGGTGTCCTCCACGGGCTTGGGCTGGGTGTCAGATAACTGCGCACTTGGAAAACACTAATTTCACGTGATTATAGTCACTTTGAGTCGGCGTCTATCGAGAATAAAGCATGCCTATCACCAGCTAATGCCAAGATTCAATATGACTTCTCGAAAAGTGGGTAAGTGCGGAGTTAATTGATACCCACTCTAAGGCCGAGGGTAAGGTTTAGGTTTAGGGATTGGAACAGGGCTAGGGCTGGGGTTTGACAGCTCACTCGATACAACTTGTACACTAGTGTATGCTTGGACCATGTTGATAGTTCCATTAATTATTCTGTCGGCTACTACAATGTAAAGTCCACATCCACTCACTGCCTTGACGTCCTTCTGAAGAACTCAACGCCACCTGGCTTTGACCAGCTGTGGTCTGTGATTTGTCCCTGGGTATCTGTAATTCATTTCGAATGCACTATTAGTTTATTCCCTTGAACTCCTGTCACTGCCATGCGCCGGTGCTTTCTCTCAGCAGGTACAGCCTCTTCAACTCGTACATGTCTTTGCTTCAGGCACGAGTTTGAATCTTAGTTTGAGTCCTAGTTTTGGTGGTTTTAGTCATTGTTTCGTTTTGGTCTTGGTCTTCGTTTTTGTTTTTGTCATCGTCCTCATCTTCGCAGAGGTTGTTCTCGCGCTTGCACTAAGACCTCGTATTGGCAATACTGGTAGCCCAGCCGGCAGCTCGGTGGAAGAAGAAGTGGATCGAGTAGTGGAAATCCTAGTGATGCTACTGATCGACGAAGTGGTAGGAGCCCTGATACTAGTATCAAGGCATGGGAGGTAGCTTGCTCGACTAGACACCAAGTTAGTCATACCTATACCTACCAAGACTGAACCAGGATTCAAAATGCATAGGGTAAACGGCCGACCACATACCATAGACTGTTAATCTCAAAGCCAGAAAGGCCAGCTTTTCTCCCGGCGGCCACACACTCCCGAAGCTGTGTAGCACATACAGCTGTTGGAGCGCCTAAGCTTGAAGTCAGAACGGTCGAGATAGATGGCAAAGAGACGCTCTGGGTAGTGATTAATGGAGTATTGGGGAAAGTGAATGCCGGTACAGCAGAAGAAATGGCGGTCTCTGCATTTTGAGTGCTTAGACCAATGGTAAGAGTTGTGATGAAGAGGGGCAGGAGCTTCATTCCAAGAAAGCCTTCTCAAAGTATGATTCGGCGAACGAAAGACTTGTGGCTTGAAGGTTCTGGATGGCAAGCTTGTTGAACTTGGCGAACTGTTGGTATTGAGTCATCCTATATAGACCATCCAGAGGTCTGTGCGGCATGCAGGACGCAATGCCAATAGCGACGGTCGGAGAATTGGCGGTGCCGGAACACAACTTAAATCCATAGTCCGTGCGAAGTAACTGTGCAGGAAGTTGAGAACTCGGGTTGTCAGAGGAATGCGCAGCATATCATAAGCATTTCAACTGCAACAATCCCTACCTAGGGATGGACGGGCACCGGCTTGACGCAAATGCTAATAAGGAAAACATTTTTCGGGACCTACTAACTCGCTCCATATAGCCTGCTTCAGAATCAAGGATCGGAACGTAGACGATGCTCACGATAGACATGGTCTACCATATCGCGGTCTGACCACTCACCACTTCTAGTAAGTGGCGATTCACAACCCGGCACGAAGCACCTTTCATGTCTTTCGTCCTGAGCATGATGATGGTTGTACCTGCTAGGAAAGCAGATTCTGTGGACGGCACACCCCGAATCATTGTATCGTGAGTGGTAATCGAACTGCTCCCTGCCGAAACGTTTGTCACAAAAACCACAGTGCTTGAACATAGGATGGCGTTGAGTCGAGTGGGAAACATCAGCAACAGGTTGATTCCGAGAGATGTTGCGGTGATCGAGGACCATGGGCTCGTGATCCTCTTCATAAGAAGGAAGATAGTCGCCCTCATCGTCCACTTCGCGATCTTCGACAACCCCATCGTCGTCATCTTCCTCTACTGACACCACCACCTCCTCGTCCTCGTCCTCATTGTCGTCCTCCTCGACATCGTCAGCCACAACCTCATCCTCTTCTGGATTCGCTTTGTCATGTTCATCATCACTTTCTGATGCTCTCGAAGGATGCCTCAGACCTGTGTTTACCTCCCCGCAGCAACAATGCCATGAAATTGGAATGGTAATACCCTGGTGTCCATATCTCTCTCCAAACGCAGCACAATTTGTATATACGTCAACAGGATCTCTACCACAAGTGAAACAATAATTCGTCCGTGTTCGACCTGCTCTTCGGCAATTCTGACAAAATACATCAGAAGGAACTTGCGGTTGACCCATGTGGGGGTGCCTTCTCTCGCACCCGCAGTTGCAACAGTGAAAATGGTAACGATCTTCGGACGACATGATCGAGCAATACGGATAGCACTCAATGAGCCACAATAATTGAGAACAGATTGATGACGGTACAGAGGAGAGAAAAGGTACCTCGGTATCCCATAGACAACATGGTAATCATTAAATAATAGATTAATTCTTCCTACCAGTTTTGGATGAGAACGATTGTTGCACAGTCTTCGCAAATTGTGGTTGGGCACGAGGTAGACAACCGTGCCATGTGTGACAGCCGGCATCAGAGCCATACTGCGCTCATCATTAGTCAAGTCATTTCGATAGTAGTGGTCTGCAGTTGAAGCAAAGATAGCTGGCTCGAATGTGGAGTGGCCGGCTGGTCAGAATAGTTGAGTACCGTTGCAAGCACGGTGGAGTTGCCTGTGTACTCAACAGTCGACACATTGTTCTGGAAGTAGAGTAAACCTATGATACACAAGTTTTCACTGACAGTTGTTGCCTTCTGAACATAGACGTTGTGTAATATGCAACGGCGACGTGTAACCAAAGACAAAGAATGGTAGCCTGACCATCGAGATGAGATGCCTTTGGATTTGAATGAGCGCTTGCCGCGCTAGCGTTCGAGGCCAGACAACGTCATTTGCTACCACCACTTCCTATTTCGGACAAAGTAAACACAAGATCCCACAGCGCAGATACTTCTGTATTCTAAACGTATAACACAAGTGCAAATCAATCATTTTCCACTCCTGACCCGACTCAAAGCAGCATCCTCGCCCAAACAACAGAACCCAATCCGCATCGTCAATCTCTATCAGACTTCGCACATCGCCCATCACCCATCACACACAGACAATCTGCGCTCCTCCCACAACAAATCCTCACACCACACACCCACAACCACAAACCACCTCTCACCATGCTCCTCGAAGAAGAACCGGCAACCCTCCTCCGCCACACCCTCTCAAACTTCAGCACAGCACCCGACCGCCACGCCATATCCCGCATAAACGACTCCCTTAGCACCCTCTCCCAATCCCGCTCCCTCCGCATCCAGACCGCCGAATCCAGCCTGCGCAAATTATCCCGCCAACTCGCGACCATCTCGTCCCAGCACCGCGACGCCATATCTAGCCACGACAGCGGCAGACATGCATCGGAAATAGTCGAGTTGGATACTAAGAAGTTTCGGGTCGCGAAGCAGGCTAGTGAATTGGAGGTTGAGGGGGAGAGATTGGAGGTTGAGCTGGGGAGGGTGAGGAGGAGGTTGGAGGAATTGGAGGGGCAGGGGGTGGAGGGGGATGAGGGGGTTAGGAGGGAGAGGGGACAGGATGATCCGACTGTGTAAGTGTGATTGAATGGATGAGGATGTGTTGTGAACGTGTGCTAATATGGAATTGCAGGTTGAGATTATGGCTCTATCGATCGCTTGGTATAACGCTTGAACAGGATGAGGCGGGAAACTATAATAAGGCGACGATCGGCAATATGAAGAAGGGTGATGTGCATGTTGTGAATATTGATCCGAAGTTCTCCAAGCATTTTTATGCGGATTACTTTTGGCAGAGTATGCAGGGCTGAGTGGGAATGAGGTTAGGAAAGACCTGATAACTACATACGTTCGGGTACGAATGTTTCGAGATAATGGCGTTCAGGTGATATGGAAGCGAGGTTGATACCCTGGTAGCATGCAATGATGAATCTATTTCTTCGGTTATCTACGCTTCATCTTGCCATGACACTCCCAGTTGAGCAAGTAGGAGCCTTCCTTCTTTTCCGCCTGCACAGACCTCGAATGCGGTTCATATGTACTTTCCCGAAAACACCAAACACAACCACCACGACTCCACAATCCTCTCTGCCCCTATCCCCCTTGACTAGTAACAACATCAACAAAAGCCTTCAAATCCTCACACCGCCACCCATACCCAACAAGCCCCTTCTCAACCGCCATTTTCGACTCCCCCTCCTTCCCCCAAACAGGACCATCACCAATCAAAAACACACTACTCAACCCCAGCTTCTTAGCCGGCGCATGATCATGGCCCAAACTCTGCGCAACATGCAGAATCTGTTCTTTCGCTACACCCTGTTCACTCGCAAAACGGATCAACGTCTCGAGTTTCGCCTCGTCCGCTTTATGCAGATCTGTCCCGAAGTCCTCGGCCGTAAAGACTTTGTGCCAGGGTACTTGATCGAGTCCCGAAGCTGGGGCGGTGATGTCCCATGCGAACTTGTCGATGTTAGATAGTGCTACTAATTTATAGCCGCGCGACTGCAGAGTTTGTAAAGCCGCTACCGTGCCGGTGAAAGTCGGCCAGCTCGCGATGTTGGCTTTGCTGCCGAAATCGGTGGCTTCGGTGGTCGTAGTGGACACCTTTAATTCTGCGGCGATGCGGGTCCAGATTTCGGAGAGGATTTGGTCGAAGCGTCGCGTGGAAGTTTCGAGTTTGATTTCGTCTTCTTTTTGTTGGAAGAGTTTGAGGAAGGTTATTTGGCCGGTCGTGGCGGAATTGGGGATTGTGGTTGAGAGGGGGGTCGAGACTAGGTATTGAGAGTCTGGGGGCAGGCGGGAGAGGAGTGGTGTAAAGGAGGTAAGGATGTGGGATTTGTAGCGGATCAGGGTGCCGTAGACGTCGAAGGAGATGATTTTGTAGGAGGGGAGTGGGGGTGGTGGGTTGATTGTTGGGGTGGGCATTGGGATTTCGTTGTCGGGCATGGTGGGTGGATGCTAATGGTTATGCTCGCAGTTTGTTAGTCTTAACAGTGGCTGTGTGTGGCGGGTCGTGTGTTTGTGGCAAGCTGTTGGTTGGCTGATAGATGGTCGAGACCTGGCCTGCCCGAAGAGAGGTGTAGCTGTTGCCGAATCCAGTGAGTTGAGACTAAGGGAGCCAAACACTTCGTGTATCGCCTTGCGAGCTTTTTTATTCGTCAATTCTCGCTACCAGAGCTGGATTGCAAGTCTTCGTGGAGCTTGAATTAAATATGGCAGTCGTCTTAGACTTCGTTCAAGTACGTAGTGATATATTGGTATTGTAGTTGATCGAAAGAGCGAGAAATTCTCTTGTGTATTACCAGAATTGATATTAAATGTTTACATGCAAAGCCTTATCGCTACTGAGTACTGTTAACAAGTTTTGATGTCACAGTAGCTCTGTATTCAGTAAATGCAGTGATCATGCTGACGAGGAACCGTGAATTTCTGTCGAATTTATTCAACTTCGAATTTATGCGTTGTACGATTGGAAGATGTCTGACGGATTGTGAACCACCACAAACTCCAAAACTTGCGTGACCAAAGTAGCAGTATCAAGCATCTCCAAAACAAAACTATTCAATCTGGGCTCTCGTTATTTGCTTGTGCAACATGGCCTCGGAGGTCACATCATTGACCAGCTTGAAAGCATTCAAACTATCACCTCCCAATTTCGTGATGACTATGCATGTCATTCTACTTCGGCCTTTGCTATCGAATTTCTCCCATCCACTGGTAGATATCCTGGCATCTCAATTGGTGCTATGTGGTGGGTGCCAGATGTATACCTATTGAACTCAGCAATAACCCGCAAATGGGGTTGGCATCACTCACATATTAGCATTGTATTGCTGACCATAGACAGGTGCGGGACTTGTATGTCGCATAGGAGGACTCGGAATGCTACTGTTAAGCATGACATGCTGTTCCATCAAAGGATCGACCGGAGTATGGACAGCGTGTGACATTGGTGACCGCAGTGGATCATAGCTTGGGGGCATGGTATATCCTGATACCATCGATGCGTGCTTAGCATATGGGGCTTGACCAGCTGCACTATAGCTGGTCATGACTTCTCGAGCTGGTGCCACTGTTGATGGCGTCGTTGATCGACTTGATTTTCTTCCACAAAACCAGAGACATATACCGGCTGCGAAGAGAAGTGCTGTTCCACCAATCGCAATACCTGCAATTGCTCCAGCACTCAATGCCGATCCCCCAGCAGATGCAGCAGCAGTGGCCGCTGTAGTTGTTGCCACTGACGTCGAGGCGATTGTTGGATGAGCACTCGTCGCAGCTGTTACTGTTGTTGTTGCAACACCGCTTGGTAATGGCTCCTCGCTGGGCCAATCTTGACCTGGTACCAGTGTGAATGTACTACCTAACGCAAGTTCTCTCTGATGATCCAAGCTTGTACTGGCATTAGGGTTGATCACACCAATCATTCCGTAACCGATACAGCTGCCAGGTGCGCCACAATAGAAGAATATCGGGTCTGAATCGTTCACTCGAACAGACCATTTCGGGGGATTGTTGAGAATAACGTCAACTGGCTCCCAGCCTGACCAGAATCCGTGATAGCCTGCACCCATTACCATCTCATATGGTATACACGGATAGCCATAGGCAGCTCTGATGACGGAATGGTTAGTAGGATAGAAGTCAAATTCTGTACGCGTTAGTGTGAGGATGCAGAGGGTAGGCTTTAACACGTACCTATGATGTCTCCAACTTCCGCAGTTGTCACATTGGGTGAGAACAGGTGCCCTGCCTTCCCTGCAAGAATGGTATACGTGAATGGTTTTGACGTTGTACTGGTAGCTGTCGTCACTGCCGTAAATACTGATGTTGGTGCCGATGTAATTGATTGAGTCTGTGCATATATTGAGGTGGTCCCTTGTGCAGTAGCTATAACTGCGAAGGCTATCAAAGCTCCAAGGAATTGCATTTCAAGCTGCTCACGCAATAGTCTGATAGTGGTTCGTAGTTGGTAAAACAAGAAGTATCAAAGGTTGACGTGTCGAGATACAATGAAGAAGTACGTGCTGGGTCTTCGAGTTTTACTGCAGATGGTGTATTTTGCAGGAAGTCGCGAGAGGACAGCGAAACATGAGGCCCTCTCATATCATCTCCTTCTGTCCCATCCATAGCCATGATAATTCGCTTCTGCCGCGGCCGGGACTACCAAGTAGACTCGGGTTTGAGGGGTTTCTTGGCTAAGAATCGACCACTGTTCAGCTTGTCCTATTCTTGTTATGGTGTATGTGCTTTGGCGAAGGTGAACAAGGATAGCGTGCTAACGTGCATGAGGCTGATTAATGTCAGCATGAGATGATTGGTCCAGTGCTTGAACTTTCCCACGATTTTCGAAAGCAGAATGTACCAAGAATGTACCAAGAATATGCGCCAAGAATGTGCCAAGCTGAACGTCCATGCTTGTGAGGTTTATAACCGAGAAATATCTTGGATCCCACTCGGATGTTCTCGAGTTTCGCCAAAGTCAAGCCAAGGCTCGGATTAGCAGCTCTTCGAGGACTAACTAATTTCAAGTACGAATGGGGCTGTGGGTGAGGCACTTGTTACGTCCGCTGCGAGATCATGAGGAACGAGTTATCTGTCGACACTTCAAAATGAGCTTCACAGAATAGGATCGAGATGGCTGCACTTTCTCACAAAGCAGGTGAATCTGAAACCGATATGGTGTCCTGGAATGCAGGCACAATATGTATGTGCTGTAAAGATTTTGTTAGGGCCATCAGGAAATGTACTCGTGCTCTTCTGACCGGTCTTGCCACGCCACTTACGCCAGCTTGCGTAGTGGTGTTTAGAGCGTTGAGTTATTCAATTTCCTCTATTCCTCGACCCTGGTCTGTTCCGAGAAGAGTTGCTCCACGTTCCTTGCGCAACTGGTTACTTCGGTTCACAACCTGACTGTCCAACGCCCACCACCAATTAGAAAAGAACTTCTTGCCTACCTCCCAATTATGATCAACGTATGGATCATCCCCCCATATACGTATCCCCTCGGCGGAATCTTCTAGGTCATACACCAGGTCGACCAAAGCTGTTGGTGACTTCGCTGCAGGTGGTCGCAAAGCCATGGGTTGTGAAAATACCATGATCAATCTCTGGCGTACGCTGGGCCAAGGTAATATGTCAAAAACAGGATGATGTGCTTTAGATAGCTGTAATGGAGTAGGCTGAAGGTTAGGTGGCAGATGGACGTATAGCTCGGGGCTTGAATTATGGAACGGTGAATTGGCGTCCAGTGACCATATCACTGAATCGACATTGAGTCGTTGTGCTACTGATATTGCGCCCCGAAGCAAATTGAGTTCCAACATAGGCAAATGGGTCTCATCAGGAAAGTCCAACACTTCATCGAAGATTGGAAAATCTGGACGCGACAGCCCATTGGATTGTCCCCAAGAGTCGCTTGAAGATACTGGAGAGGTTGACGAAGTCAATGATGGAAGCGAGAAAGCTGGGTTCATATTAGACATGTTGAGGTTCATGGAATCAAAGCACGTCGCTTGATAGTGGTCTGCATGGGTATTGTTCGAGTTGATAATGAAGTCAGTAGATTCGAAAGACGGTGGCCATTCGAGGGTCTCGCTCTCAACAGCTAGTGACTGATGCCCGGGCTGATATAGAGCATCAGGATTGGGGGTCCCCGCCTCGGGTCGTGGTGTTCGTTTGTTTCTGCGCACTTCTCTCTCCAGGTCCTGTATCTCCTCTTTTTTCTTTCGGCGGTACCGCCTTTGAGCAAGGACATTTAGAACTCTCTTGCGTTCAGCAGGGTCGTCATCCAGTGCAGGCAAATCAAGTTGAGCAGGTTTTCTCTTACTGTTCTCGACAGTCATGATGGTGTATGATAACCCATTGCTGTTTGGATGCCTGTAATCTAAGAGGAAATAGTTCTGTATTCTGCACAGATGGATGGCAATCGTGTTGGATACGAACAGCGAGTCAGCAGCATAACGTAAGATTTCTATGGTTGACTCAAGAGAACACGATGTTATGATTGGTTGAGGTCGACAAGCCTTGAAATGGCTGTCGCGTCAAGGCGTGAGAAACCTGTTAAAAAGTCGTCAAATTATAAATAAAATAATCAGTTAATAATTTCATATCATCTATCATTTCTACTATTAACTTTAGATTATAAATTAATACTAATTTAAATTATAAGGAGCTTAGTGTATACCGGTCATAACTCATTGAAGACTCAACTGGATCCCATCATCTATAACTTCTCCAAATAGATGATTTCGCGAGGCTTAGTGACCTAACGGCCGCTCGATGCGGTCTTGTAGGGTTTACATTGTACAATCAGCTATTTTAGGTTGATACCCGACCCGACCCGGTCAGGGGAAAGCCTACCTAGCTAAGGAATAACGCACTTCAAGTTCCCCTCGGTACGGAAAACAATATCCAGGGACCATTACTTACCACGACGAAAGGCCAATAAGTCGACATCCCATCCTCAAATACCGTGAGTCAGAATGCACAGTATGCCCACAATGTTTATCAACAGATCTCGGCTGTTGGCAAGATCGTATCACTGTCCATTTCATCCAGTTCACCTCACATCCAAGTGACTGCAAATAAGTATGCAGGCTTGAGCGCCGCATAGGGCATCCGTCATTGTTGCAGAAATTCTTTGCACGACTGGACCAAATATGTTGCTGCCAGATCTTCTGTCGAAACTTGAGAATCGGGAATATTCACGACTTGCTGTGGTTCTCGGCTTGCCGATCATAGTGAGTGGCAGATGACGAACAGCGACATTGGTCGCTCTTGCTAACTTCTTGACGTTTTTGTTCTACTGGCTATGTATCGTCGTATACCGACTCACTCTGCACCCACTTGCAAGGTATCCTGGTCCGCTGCTGTGGGCAATATCACCGGTACGACGGAATTATGTGCAACATTCCAGGATAATTCTTACATTCTAACAGGTGCCAAGCATCTACTATCTACTCAATGGCAGGATCGCCTTTCAGTACAAGAAGCTGCATGACAAATATGGTAAGAATGAAACCCGCTTCTAGGATGTGCGAGAGGAAAACCTGCTAATGAACACAGGCCCTGTTGTGCGGGTCATGCCGAACGAGTTGGCTTTCAACACAGCTCAAGCCTTTGAGGACATATATGGGCACCGCCAGGGTCGCCCAAATATGACGCGAGATCCCATTCATGTTGGATCAGTAGAGGCGATATTAGGTGCCACCAATCTCACCATGTCGAGCGAGGTGGACCACCCACGCCAGAGGAGAGCTTTGGCACATGCATTTTCAAAAAAAGCGTTGACTGAGCAGGAGGATATCATTCTGAGTTATGTTCACAAATTTGTTGACAGGTTGAGAGAACACGCCGCAGAAGGCAAGCCAGCGAATATGGTCAGTTGGTTTAATTACTGCACCTTCGACATCATTGGCGATTTGTCATTCGGAGAGCCCTTTGGATGTCTCGATGAAGGTATATTCAAGTCGATGACAGCTTGCTCGAGTGACTAACATGTTTATAGGCGAAGGTGGCGAGTCCGCAAGTTGGGTTGTACTGATTTATGAAAGCATCAAGGCTGGTGCCATTGAACAAGCTACTCGACGATTTGCGACCGCAGGAACAGTAATGCAGCGAGTTCTGTTACGGTGTTGCCCTCCAGCCTTTCGAGAACGACGCCTGAAACATCTGAGAAACAGTAGAGAGAAAGCCTTACGACGAATGAATGCCAAGACTGAGCACAGGGACTTCTTGTGGTATATTTTGAAACAGCGTGAGAAGAAGAACGAGGTCAGCGACGATGAAGTCATCATGAACGCTGCACTGTTTATGTACGTTTCTCTTTGTGCGACTTTTGGCAGTCCTGACTGCAGGGTGACAACTGCTAATAAGCTCCCAGTGTTGCAGGAAGTGAAACGACCGCTACTACGCTGTCTGGCGTTACCAATCTTCTGCTCAGAAACCGCCCTCTATTAGATAAACTGGTCAAGACCATACGAGAGGAAATCAAGACAAAGGAAGATCTTGTGGTGGAGAAATTGGGGAAGATCCCATACCTGGATGCTTGTCTTGAAGAAGCACTGAGAATATTTCCCCCGGTTCCTGTGGGTCTACTTCGAGTCGTGCCACCCGAAGGCTCCGAAATTGATGGACACTTCATCCCGGCAGGAGTAAGTAGCATCACCCACTGGGCGTCAATCCTCCAGATTACTAACCAGTTTTGATAGACGTCAGTTTGCGTGGCTTCTTATGCTGCCTCGCACTCACCAACCAACTTCCGCGATCACGAGAAATTCATTCCTGACCGTTGGACAAGCCCAGAGTACGATTCGGACACCAAGAAAGCCTCTCAACCTTTTTCCCTCGGCCCACGTGGTTGCATCGGGAGAAATTTGACATATGTCGAATTGAGACTTATTCTAGGACACTTTTTGTGGTACTTTGACATTGAGTTTGCTGACGGTGCACCGTTGTGGAGTCCTGAAGACGACTTCAAAGGTCTGAAAGCGTACAATACTTGGGAAAAGAGTCCTCTTATGATAAGCTTGAAGGACGTTAGAAAATGATTCCATCTTGCGTCGGCGGGAATGGTGCTTGGCATTGAACGGTTCAGAGGCAGGGCAAGCTCCTACCTAAGGTACTTACTATCTCCAGTTTCGCGGTCTAATATCGCGCGTCTTGTAGATCATTAGCCACCACTTCAATTACTTGCCATTTGACCGATCTACACACAATGTCTATTATCAATACCTTTCGCTGTTACATCTGCTTTTACTGATAATAACACCTGTAATACTGCCTCGACTTTTGTGTCTCGTTTTTAACAGGCAGGCCGAGCCGCGCTGTACAGCAAGTCTCAAACTGCGGTTCAAATATCCATCGTCATGTAGCAAAATGATCGATATCATCGATGGACGTCCCCACGGCGAGGAATGATAATAAATCATGCCAGTCTCATCGAATTTGCTCAGTAGAGCGGAGGTACTCTCGCGAGCTAGTGCATGTAGCCCAGTGTTGGAAATAGTATAAGTATGAGTAGCTACTTACACATGACAGCTTGTTATAATAAGATATAGGTAAAGTACATATAACTCACTGCCTCGTACTACAGTACATCCATCTTACAATACTTGCTCTTACCGATACCGCACTACCTGACAGACTAGAATAGAATCATTCAACTCTATGCTTATACGGCCCAGAAAGAAGCTCTCTAGCCCAGCTGAGAGAGGATATCTTCCACAACCCTAGCCGCGGCCGTGTAGTACAGCCCATGAGCAGCATTCTCATAGATTTTCACCCTTGTTCCCGGGACATAGTCCTCGATCAGACCAGCGCTGGCTTCGACAGGCATACCTAGGTAAGCAAAATCAGCAACGCTGGTGCTTTCTGCGACCTTACTGTTTGTTACTCACTTTGATCTTTGTCGCCGTGTAGGACCATCAATTTGAGCTTTTCTGGTTTTGTGCGTCCGAAGTTTCGCAGCTTGTCTGTGAAGTCGTAGTTGCTCAGGATCTGCATGCATCTCTCGATGGCGATAGAGTCTGCTTGATGCACCAAGCTCGTAAAGAACTCCAGCGCAGTGTCGCTCATTTCGATGCCGTGCTGTGTGCCGAACACACCTCCAATACTCGCGTTGACGAATGCAACACGGTCACTGCGGAAGCCATCTGCAATCATATCCCACAGTTCTTGCGAAGGTGCGTGAGGGTTATGCTCTGTCTTCGTTGGATATGGAAGGCTAGGTCCCATCCAGATGAAGCCGTTGCATTGTTTGTCAAGGCCCTCCTGACACATTAGTTCGTATACCAGTAAACTCTCACCACAACCCATGCTTGCACTGATAATGGTGAAGGGTCCCAAGTCTGGAATCGTCTTGATTATTGCAAGGGTGTCTCGAGCAAATGTATCGTAAGTTACTTCATGTCCGGAGTGTGGTCCGCTCCATTCACTTTTGCCAAAGCCTCGACGATCGCTTGCTACACAGCGAATGCCGTAGGATTGACTGAGAGGAAGCATCAGATGGTCGTACATGCGGCCCGACATGGGCCACCCATGAATAAAGAACAGTGTAGTGTTCTTGTAATTGGCAATAGCATCTTGATTCGCTCGGAAGAATGATGCGGTCGGTGGTCGATAGTCTGCATAGTAGAGCACTGCGCCGTCAATTGGAGATGGAACGTAAGGCATGTTAGTGTGTCGGAAGTGAATAATAACAAAGACAGTAATTTCTGAGACTTAAGCATCCGGTGTCTCCAAGCAAAAGCTCTATCTGACGAGGAGTATATATGTTACCTCGACATAACGTAAAGCATAACGCTCATCATAACGTGAAGCATAACGCAAAACTGGTCACGAGTGACATCCAGAACAAACGTTCGATAACAATGCTTTTGATTAGAGGACTCGAGGCTCGTTAATCCTTCGTCATGAGTGTTGCGACCGTTTTCTCATTCCTTCAGCCAAGGCAGTCCGAGCTTGTGCATCTCTACAGCCAATTGAAACAGGTAGTCAAGACATTCACATTGGGTTTTGGCTTTCGCAACAGTGTCGCCCCAGACATATCTAATGACTATCAGCATAACGTTCAGACGTGGGATGTGACTTCCATACATGCCATGCCGTCTTACAAGGACAGCATAGGTGTCGGGATACTTTTCCATAGCTGCCTCGAGCGCACCCGTGAGATCCTCTTCATGAGCGGTATTCTCAATGATAGGAACTCTGAGAGTGTCATGATAACCGAGCATACCCTTGCCTGGCCCTTTGGGTATGCCCTTGATTTGCTCAATATTGCTTATTTCAAAACAAGCATCCTTGCCATGCATTTTCTCGACGAGCAAAGTCACGAGCACACACCACTGTGAATGAGTATGGATACAGCAGCCCGCACCTCTCTCAAAAGCGGCGAGGAATAGAGGCGTACAAGCCGATGGTTTCAGGTTCAGAGGTTTTCGGATATATTTCCTGTCAGATGGAGGATATTTTGGAGTTGGAAACTCCACAACAAAGATGTTTTCACTCTTCATCATTTCCTTTTGAACTCCAGAAGGTGCGATGAAGATATGGTTGTCCTTCTTGATGCTGGTGCCCCCACCTGTACCTGTGCACCAGCCATTGTGGAAGAAGCGCCTGCAGAGGTCAGGAATTAGGTTAGCTGGATGATCAGGATCGTCAGATTGCACGAGGTGATCATTGTTTCCTGCCATAATGAGTCTTTGGTTTTAGAACACTCGTTCTAATGACTGGGGAACTTGGTAAGAGAAGACAGAAAATTGATACAATTGAACGGCCGGGATCCAAAAAATATTCCGCCATAGGACATGAGCATGTTGCACGCTAGCACGTGAAAGTCAGACTGGAAAAAGGACAATTCTTGAGTACTGCCAGTGTACCGTAGTACATGTATTTCATAGCAGTCTTCAAAGACCCTCAACAACAGCTTTCGAGAAGCCATCGACGACACTCTTCTTGAGCAGAACTTTGTGAATCCATGTGCAAGCTGAGACAGTAGCGTAGACTAGTCTGTGTGAGCAAATGAAGCAGGAGCAGAAGAAAGGACAATTGTCGATCCTGGCAACAGCTGCAGGGGAAGTGAATGTTCTTTGGCCTTCTTTCTTGTCATTGACAACTCCGCTCCGCGTTTGAGTTCCCAAGCTTTAGTGCAGTGTCACCGTACGATCGGCCGCAGGAAAGGACAAGTAGACCATTTCCAAAATAAACCAAACACCTTCTTAAAAGCGCACTTGAATCTTTCTAATTTTGCCCTTGTGCAAAGCATTCAGCTGTCCTTTCTCTCTAGCCATTCACGTGTCTCAGAGATCTTCAACGATGAAGTATTTCGGTACTGCATTGTGTGCGCTCCTTGCCAGCACGGCATATGCCCAAGATGCTGCTGAAGATGCTGCCGGCACAGAAACAAGCGCAGTAGCGAGGCCCAAGTTTACAGTAAGTTCACAGATACGTGACTCCATCCATCGCTGACATCTGTAGCCATCAAAACTAAAGGCACCCTTTCTCGAACAATTCACAGATGACTGGGAAACACGATGGAAGCCGTCGCATGCTAAGAAGGAGGACTCCAAGTCTGATGAGGACTGGGCATATGTTGGTGAATGGTCTGTGGAAGAGCCAACAGTTTTGCCCGGCATCGTCGGTGACAAGGGTCTTGTCGTCAAGAACCCCGCCGCTCACCATGCCATCTCTGCCAAATTCGCAAAACCCATTGACAACAAGGGCAAAGATCTTGTCGTTCAATATGAGGTCAAGCTGCAGAAGGGTCTTGAATGTGGTGGTGCCTATATGAAGTTGCTACAGGACAACAGCAAGTTGGCCTCGGACGAGTTCTCCAACGCGTCACCCTATGTTATCATGTTTGGTTTATTTTGGAAATGGTCTACTTGTCCTTTCCTGCGGCCGATCGTACGGTGACACTGCACTAAAGCTTGGGAACTCAAACGCGGAGCGGAGTTGTCAATGAC
>Ga0115846_100305_pt1 | contig 26221 bp, 28 predicted proteins | sample InSIn5gowninarea_2_FD_83860 | JGI IMG/M metagenome (GOLD analysis project Ga0115846, IMG submission 83860) | reverse complement strand
TAGCGACGCTGAGCAAACCAGCGACGATCAGTGAGGACGATGAGGAGGAGTTGGAACGCGATATGGGAGGACTGGATTTGGGCAGTAGTGGGACGGATGATAAAGAGTTGCCGGTTATTCATTGGTGGGCTTGTAGTGCACTCGATGTTTTGAGACGAACAAAGTTTCCAAGAGACGGAGGTCTTGAAGAAAAGAGGCCATAACGAACCACGGGGACGTCAAAACCTTACTTACCTACTCTTGCATGAATGTGCATTGTTTCGTCATGGAGTATGTTTTGCAATACAGTTATTTTCTGGCTAAATCGCCTGCCCAAAGACCCCAACTCCATGCTCTGAGCCCTATGCTTATATCCTCCAAATCTAGCATCTCCAATGATGATGAAGAGAGGCCAAAACTGTCTTCCTCATATGTACCTTCCCCTTTTCTCAATGTAGATAAATGCTGAGATGCTACACCGCGACTGTGTGTATGAATTAGGAAGACCAAGTGAAAATTGCAAGATTAAGCGGCCCACTCCACGACCTCGAGGGCACACATAACAAGGATGAGTGTCGATGGTAAGATCCTAAACTCGGTCAGCACAGCGTCTATTGCCGCGTCTCCCCGGCGTGCTTTAATGTAAGAAAGACAAGACATACCATATAACATAGCTCTGAAACAGCAATTTGCTCATCACCCCTTCATACACCCCATTAATCTGGCATATCTGCGCTAGTTGCAGGGCGCTCGGCGCTCCTGTGAGTAAGAAGCATACGATCACGAATATCGGATCGTCCACGATACTGACTGGAACGTACTTTGCTATTAATGCCAACATAGGCGCCATTATCAGCGTCGGTAGCAGCATTCGGCTAATCAAACTTGCAACCAAAAGCTTGGTCCCGATTTGATTCTCTTCGGACGACTCGTCGGTGGATTCTATGGGGAGGGTGTTACGTGCGAGATTGGCCCCTAATACAACGAGGATCAGGGGAACAGCGACTCCGCCCGACTGGGCAACTGCTCGAGTTACGCTATTGGCGATAAAGGATCCGTCTTGAAAAAAGAGGCGTTGAAGTCGGGGAATAGAAGCTACTATTATGGCGAAGAACATGGCCCATAACGGTGGATTCATGAAATCCCAAAGTCCATTTAAGAAGCGGTTTGTGTATCTATACGAGGTTGTGATAAGGCCACGAAGGGATGGAGGAAGTGAGTGAAAGTACTCTTGGGAGGTGCGAGTGATATGTTGGCGGGAGCTCTTGAGTGATCGTTTTGTGTGGAGGCGGACCATAGGAATGAGGCCTTTGATGCCATCAGGAACATCTTCTTGGGTATTCGGCGAAGGTGTTCGGATGCTCGGAAAGGATGTGATGTTTGTGGACAGTGTGTTGCCGTTAGTTGGTGTTGGAAAGATGACTTTGGGGGTCTTGTGGGGAATGATATGCTCTTCCGAATCACTGCTTTCGAATGAACCATCTGCGTACTTTGCGTTCGAGACTGGCGTCCTTCCACCGGACTCAAACGAATTCGTCGACGATTTGGCAAGAGCATCACCGTTGCTGTTCGCATTTTGTTCGTCGTCTCTGCCATCCAAGCCTGGGATTAGCTCTGCCTCCGGCTCATCCCTGTAACTGCCGCCCTCCAAACTCTGCCTTTCAACGTCATACTTCTCCGGAGGCGCTAACAGGACATGATATCCCCAACTCCACCTCACAAGCTGACCCAGCTGCTGGAATATCAGTAGGTATAGGATCCCTCTTGCAGCGACCTCATCGTCATTGTCACCTGGTATCTTGTCCCAATGTAGTCCTTTCAGTGTCTGTGATAGCGAGATCACAAGCGAGATGGGCAGCGAATTGGAGTTACCAAAAACGCCCATCGCAGTCACGAAATTCGCCGGTCGTTTCCCAAACCCGAACGCCCTTGATACTCCTACGGATACTCCATATGAAACGGCTGTCTGCACAGCGAATATAACTGGTATTACCGCCAACTCGAACAATTTCTCGGCCGTCAATTGTGATGCTAGCTTGGTGAAGACTGCAATTCGTTAGCTTGAATTTCAGTCATGCACCATCATCTGATATCATCCATGCTCTCGTTCGCTCTACTCCGCTCCATCCCGCAGTCTAGCCAAGCAATCCGTGACCGGGGTCTCTATCTCCTCCATTCTCTTGCAATTACCACCAAACCTTCTCAAACAGGTTCCCAAATTCTTTCCTCACCATCAGCTAGAGGCTGATCCTCAACCCGAAAACGCCTCGACCACAGCAACATTCACGACATGTCTGGTCAAGTCTCCCATTGGGCAAATAGAAAGAAGCCAAGCACTCACTCAAACAAGGCGTAAAAAGCGCAACATTCAAATTTGCCACAAACTTCTGCTTCTCCGCATCGAACATGCCCTGTCTCGCAACGATATACCCGGGTAGACTGACACAGACCACCTCCATGACCGCCTCGAACACCAGTAGTATCAGATGACCCAGCGACGGATGTGAGCTGTGGTCATTCTTCCTCCGCGCCAGAACGCCGGAGAGGACGTGACTCCATGTTGTGCTGGAGCTCGAGGAGGGTGTGAGGATGGATGGGGACGAGGAGGAGGATAGGCGAAAAGAGGTCGGGGGGGTGATAGTGAAGATCGCCATTCTCGCGGAGGAGGGGGAAGATAGGGAGATGACGCTCCGCTTGTGGAGAGAAGGGGAGTGTTGTTTGTATTTCAAGAATCGTAAATGATGGGAAGAAGCATGCAAAAGATAGAAGCTCGTTGTTGAAACCGGAAGGCTGACGAAGTACTAGCGTGGATGACGCAGCAGCAGGGGTTGGTGCAAAGGGCGGTCGCTTAAAGAATCCTCGGTGGGATTAATGGGCGGGAAACATGCTGGGCTCAGTGGGCTGGCTCAGCTGGCTGGCTTATTAATACAGTACCAGTATTTCACTTTAAACACCTCACTTGAAACTTGATCACTCTTAATTCTACGAAAGGAGAAGAAAGACGGGGACACGGCATATCATTCCACCATATCCACAAGGATTTCACATCTCTCCACTAAAGCCCCACCATCCCCGCCCTACTCATCCAACATAAACCCATTATTCTGTCCCACCCCCAAACCCGAGTCCCTCGCCAAGTCTTTCGGCGATGCGGTGTTGCGTTTTTAGACTTCTCACAATCCCTGATTCAATATTGCGGAAGCTTCATAACTCCTTGTTTTTTTTTATGCTTGGTTCAGACTCATTGGTGGACCGAGATAGCCAAGCATTGGCACCACCCAAAACAGCTGGTCCAAGGCATAGAGAGAGAGGCGAGGAGATAACGAATACAGCACAGCTGCTAATCGTGCCACGCCCCACTTATTAGGTAGAACTCGTTCCTCCCCCCACCTAAAGTTAGTGCTCCCCAGAACTATTGCCACCTTACATCTATAACCACTATTTTGAGACTTTTGTATTTAACCCTTAACTAACTCCTTTCTACTACCCTGCCTATCAATTATATAAAAAGGTTTATATACAGAAGTGAGTCTTTTTTTGCGTGTAACTTAAGCTGCTTCTTTAAAAGCACGTTTTGTGGTGCGGACGATTTTTTGATCTGCCACTTCTACTATTTTACGAGCCTTCTCGACGTCCTTTATAGCCTTTCTCTAGACTATTTCACGCCTTTTAGCGACTGTAAGGACTCCCTTAGTCTTCAGTTGTATATTCTTCTCTGCCTTTTAACGTTTACGCGTGTCTTGTGCTAGCTTTGTCTGACCTAAGTCGCGTTTTGTCTAAATAAGCTTAGCCGTATTCGTTAAACTCCTACTTATAAGCCTGTTAATATTCGTTTATAACGTGTCCGAAACGTCGTACTCTTTAAGTTCTGAATAGATTTAATTCGTAACCTTATTGACTTAACGAAGAGTAACTAAAGTAGTGAATAGTAATAAGAAAGGAAGCTAGTAGTCTTAAAGGATAAGTGAGGGAGTTCGTAGACGACAAGAATTAAGTCTTTTAAGTACAACCTACGGATTAAATAGAATAATACTAGTCTTTTTCTAAGTAGATTAAATTGTAGAAGCTTTAAAAGCTTACTTACGTACACCTTTAATTATTAAAAGAAAATCCACCTATTTTAATTAATATAATAGTTACTATAAATCCTTGAAAATTACGAACCTTCGTAATATTTATAGCCCTATCTCGTATAACTAAGTCTAAGGCTTTAGCGTAATAATGCTTTAATGGCTAAAAGTAACAGACGTTTAAAGGCTGTAATATATGTGTAAAGTGTAGAGGTAAGCTAAAGGGTATAATACAGTTCTCGTCACAGTATTAAATAAACTGCTTCGTGTAATAAGACTCGTAACCGTCTATTAAAAGGAGTCTAGCTCGTCTGTAAGTTAAGTCCTTCGTACACGTATTAAAGTGCTTAATTCAGGCTAGACTGATTTCGTCGTTAGCGTATCTTGTAGAGGATATAGTTATAGAGGTTTTTAGATTAAGTGAATTAATTCGATACTATTTAGCTATGTAGACGGTGCCGCTTAAGATAAAGAAGGGAGGTATTACACGATTATTACCCTGAATAGTTTTAATAGCCGTATAAGACTCGTAATTAATAAGAAGTCTGAAGTAATAAGCTTACTTTCTTTTAGTTATAACTAATTAATCTTTACTTACTCCTATTCGAAAGCCTGTCTCGTCTATGTTATAGATGTCCTCTAGTAATATACCTTCGGCCTCCGTTACAGCCTATAACTTTATAAACCATTCTCGTACGACTTTTAAGTTCTTTAAAGTTTAACGATTTTAATTTAACGTCTTTCACTTTATAAGACTGTATTCGTAGCGTTTAAGAAATCGATTAATCTAGTTCTTTCTAACTACTACGAGGGTACTGGTTTTGCTAGCCTTTTTAAAGAGAATAGCATTTATAGCGTTAACAACAAACTCTTTACGTACGTAAAGGTTAATAATATTAAGTCTATTAATATATCGATAAAGTGCCTTCTCTTCTTAGTATAAAAGCTTTAAATTCCTCGAGTTTTCGTAGCTAGAAAGGGGGTGGCCATCTAATTAAGACCGTAACTGTCTACGCGTAACACTATGTTCCTTTGTAACCCTTAATACTTTTACACTCGGATTTTGCTCTAAATATTTTATAGCGTCTACTACTTTAGACTTAAGAGCTGAATCAAATTTTAGACGTATCGTAGTGGTTTAATTTAAAGGTTTTAATGGTTTTATTAAAATGGTAGTTATAGATGTAGGGTAGTAATAGTTCTAGGGAGCATCAACTTTAAGTAAGGGGAGGAACGAGTTCTACCTAATAAGTGGGGCGTGGCACGATTAACTATAATAGAAGTCTGGAAAGCTAATAAGAGACTAGGATAAGAAGGGGTTCAATGGCCAACTTACAGTGCTGAGAACGAAGTACTGAAAACCCAAAAGTGAGAGAAAAAGATGATTGGAGTGAAGCCTTTCCCAAAACAGAAGTGGTTTTGTTGCACGTCGCAGCGGAAATTGTTGCACATCTAATCTTCCCTTCGAGACTTCTACATCACGGGATCGACTGCCTCCTCCAATCAATTCAATCGAATCGACATGCAAAACCTCAGCACTGATGGATACAAGTATACACCGGCGAACATTAGATTTATGCTTAAACATCGCTTGGTTTCCTCAAGATACTACACTCAGAAGTAGCCAGTCTTTGTACGGATGACGTCTATTTTCATAATCATGACCCTTGAGGCAATCCATGCTGTGCTCTCATTCCACGCTTTGCTTTCCACTACATGCTCTGCTCATCTTCCTCATTAGGCGTAAGTACTTCTCCCTGCTCTTCCTTCCCTCCCTTCCCATGCTTCCCTCCCATTCCTTCCATCCAAGGCCTCTCATCACCACCTCATTTATCCCACTACCCACTACCCACTCCCCACACCCTGCCCCGCATCCAATGGTGCGTTATGCAGCGCCGGCGTCTCGGCCCTCCTCATCGTCCCATTCCTCTTCCTCTCCAACGCATTGACCACCCACTCCGCCACCTCTTTATCATCCGTCCCACTACTGCCCAAATCCAGTCCTCCCATATCGCGTTCCAACTCCTCCTCATCGTCCTCACTGATCGTCGCTGGTTTGCTCAGCGTCGCTAACCAGCCGTGCGAGAGCAGCATGCCGTAGGTCGGTCTGAGTTTGGGGATCTTGTTGAGACAGCCGCGGACGAAGTCCCGGGCGAGGGCGGAGTAGCCTTCTGTGGGGAGATCGGGGGGTTCGCCGTCTACGATTGCCTGTGTATCTAGTCAGCTATCGTTTTCTCCGTCCCTGAGCCTACATAATGGTGGCAAGCGAGAAGAAGAAAGGGAAAGGACGTACACTCAACTGCGAAAAGATATTATTGTACGTCTCCGGCGGGTATGGATAACGTCCCAACGCACACTCAATGACCGTCAATCCCAAACTCCAGATATCGCTCTGAACACTATATGTCCCACCGCCTGGATTCGCGCCCGCCTGTGATACCCCACCTCCACTGATCCGCTCTGGCGCCATGTACGATTGACACCCGATATTCGTCTTCGCTATACTAGCAACCAGATTGCCCGACACACCGAAATCGCAGATCTTGACTTGGCCTCTAGTGTTGACAAGAATATTGGTTGGTTTCACGTCTCGATGAATAATGTTATGGTCGTCTTTCAGAGTTTTGAGACCTTGCGTTGTGGCGTAGGTTATCTTCCGCAGTACGTTCTCGGGTATTCCATCTCCATAGATCTTATCGATTGATCCACCATCCATGAATTCGATACAAATGTACACAGCGCCTTCTTGGAAGAATGCACCGTAGAAATCGATAATGTAGGGTGAGAGACAGCGGTGTAGGATGTCGAGCTCCATGATTATGGCAGCGAATTTGGCTTCGTCGAGTTCGAGGCGGAGTTCTTTCATGGCCATTACGACGCCAGTAGTCTTGCCTAGTGCTGGAGATGCTGGTTCTTCTTCTGTGTCCTTATCTGAGGAGGTGGGTGATGTCGGTATCTTGTTCCCAGCCAAGCCCATCCCAGGCTTTCGTATTCGGGGTCGGGCATGTCGTACTTTATAGACAGTTCCGTAGTTCCCCTTCCCCAACTCCTCTAACGTATCAACCTCATCCAACGATATGCTGAAATTGTTGCCATTCGTAAAGTCGATACCGTGACCATGAATGACTGCCTTTCCTGCAAACTTCAAAGTCCCATTCTTCGTATCCACAATGTCCTGGAACTTGTTGAATGCAGAACCAGAGTTACCACTCTCCTGCGCCTTCCCATTCGTATCCAGCTGAGGAGGCCCCGTCGCTGGTGGAGCGCCCGGAAGTCCACCAGGTAGTTTCAACCCTCTTCTCGCACTCAGTCCTCCTCCCATCTTCGGAACCGCCGGAGCAGAACTGATATTCCTTGCTTGCGGTCGCATATTGGGCGGTATGGCGAGACCACCAGGAAACCCCATGCCTTGTGTACTTGGTGCATTACCCGTCGAAGCCGTGGTTGGAATCTGTGGACGAATCGCTGGCGTGCCTTGTCTCGACTGATGAAGTGCCTTCAGCTTGGCTTGCATATCCTGTGGAAGAGCACCTCCTCTTGCTGCTGCTGCCGCTGCTTGTGGTGGTTTCCGTGCATTGCTAAGCATTCCTAGAGGTGTTGACGAAGCAGTCATGGATTTGGCGTGATCGGGATCCGTGGAGGATCGTAGGGACGGTATTCGAGGAGGACTAGTGCTCTGCATTGTCGCCTTCTCTGTTGGTTCTTGCTCTTGTTGACGCTCTTGTTCAGGAGGCCCAGGTTGTGCAGCAAAGTCGATAACATCTCCCGGCACACTCGGCACGCCATCCGTTGAGTTCGACATCTCTCTGATATTTACAACTCGTCCGCAATCAATTTCGTATCAACTGCGGATCAGAGCTCTTTCAAAGCCCGCTGGATAGCTGTCGTATGTACGAAGAGAGCCTAGAGTAATTGCAAAAGCGAAAAGTGTCCAGCCGCAGCAGTTCGGTGGTCTCCGAACTGTCGATCAGCCAGGCGTAGTTGAAAACAGATCGCCGCGGATTGGAGGACCTCAATGAAGGACCCCAGACTTATCTTCTCACTAAGTCAACAACGCCCTAGGCAGACCCTGTAGTTGATATTCTCGATCGTCTGCTAAGTCAGCCAAGTTTCTTGCACGACAGCAACAGTCGTCGTTGAAGTTGAAGCTCCCCAGATTTCTCAAGTGGCTGTGCAGAAATGTCACCGTGGACCTCGGAGCTTGCTGGAAGCGTATTTTTTTCGATATCCACCTGAAAGAGCCTTCTGAGGCCCGACTGGCTGATGATACTGCTTCTGAAAATATCGACCTCAGATGAGTGATTTGCGAGTTGATCTTCGTGGGATTCTCAGTGCAGCGCCACTGATGTTGTTTTATCTCGAGGTGAGCTTGATATGAAATCTCTCGGGATGCAAGGTTTCGTAGTCCGATGACGTGGATGCAATTTCAGGGCAATTTCCAAAAGCCCATCACAAGCCGTCGGGAGAACGTTGATGCAGGCTATATCAGGCGAAAATGCTGGGAGAGCTTAAATGCACAGGAAGTACCCGTACCTCCGTATATTGGTGGAGTTAGAATCAACGATCACATCACTTTGCAGTCAAAGGAAAACAATATTGGTATTTGACATCTGCTATGAGTGTTCACAAAGTGTATATCGCATCGAAACCATCTCCCAGTCGACCATGTTCATACAATTCACGGATCCGTCGAAGAGAGACAATGCTCATAACTCTGGTCGAATACCAGCTCTTCATGAGACGGGACGAGATAAGAAGCATAGTGACGGCCATTTACCCACTGACACTTCTTCCCAAACCTTGTTGATACTGTAGCAATCTAAGGTCTGTTAGTAACCAGTTCACTCGAGTCAGAACTTCGCTACGTACCTATCCAAGACATAAGACCCCAACACCATTGGGTATCAAAAACATGCCAGGACGCGATCAATCAAAAGACCCACGGACAAATCACATGAGACATCATCAGACAACAGACAATCACTCCTCCCTCTCCCGACTAACCACACCTGCCAACAATCTCTCCTCCGGGTTCTCAGCAACCAGCGAGATCCCCCTATGCAGATCCGCGGCATGATGAGCCTGATGGGAATACCCTTGCCGAGCCTGCGAGTGTGTCGCCGTTCCGGGAGTCACCACTCCACTCGTCGTTCCACTCGCTTCTGCCTGTCTCACAGGACTAGCATTGCGACTTCGTGTCTGAGGGGTGTTATGTCCCGATGCACGAGGAGTATGGACACGCGAGCCTAGGGCTTGATGGATTTTCAGATCCTGCTGGCTGCGAGTCCAGGAGTGAGTCCTCTTTCCAATGTCTGGTCGTAGGGTTTCTAGTGGGTGGGGATTCGCCTTGCTGCCTGGAGCTGGCGGTTCTTCTTTCATCTCGGGGAAGGGTTCAATGTCGTTGCGTACAGCTCGAGAGACGCGCGAGGCTATGCTATCGGTGCGAACTCTATCGATAGGTCGATCTTTCTTGGTGGGATCAATGCCGCTGCTGAGATCTTGGGCGAATGGTGACTTCTTTCTGAGGGTGGCTCCGTTTTCGTAGATGACCCAGACTGCGCCGACAAGTACAGTTGCTACGATCCCGAGGATAGTGGATGGCCATGCAACAGTATTTCTACCAGTACCAATGTCTGTGAAAGATTAACATGCTGTGAGAAGGGCAGAACGATATCAGACTCACTCTTATAGAACGGAGCCGCTGGTAGTGTCAGAATACCAGCCAAGAAGTCACGAGAGAAGCCATTGCCGCCAGTGGCCGAGGCTGAGTAAGGTCCATAAGCTGTGATCATATAGTCGATAGTTGCCATGTAGATGGCATAGTTGGCGATGCCGACCATAGCAGAGAAGATCATGGAAGCAATCCAAGGCAGTGGTGGCCCGGTCGATGTCCACGCGAATCCAAACAAACCCAGCGGTAATAACGGTGCGGTCCATAGTAGATAGAAGAGACGATGTTCATACTGAGCATACTCGCTGTTAGGTTGCTTGGCCCGTAGCGCTATATTGCGTTTGATTGCGAAGCCGAAGATACCATAACCGATGAAGTAGCCAATCAGGATCGGAATGAAGGTCAGACCAACTTCTACGGAGTTGAAGCCCCAGCGTGCATAGACCAGGGCGAAAGATTGGATGAACATGAAGATCAGTGCGTCGGAGAAACCAGACAGGAGGGAGAGGACGGAGACAATCGGCTCCTTGAAGAACATCTTGAATGGTCTCCACCACGTGCGCACTATCTCTCCCCAGGCAAGTCTTTCCTTGAGGGGGATCATTTCGTTAGGACCGTAGATACGCTGATTCCCACCAGCCTGGCGTCGTTCCTTGGCAATACAATCGAGCAGGATGGTTGAACGAGTTTCTGGGACGAAGAGCAGATGGAGAATCTGAACAAAGAGGCCAAAGAACAACTGCAGCCAGATACTCCATCTCCAATCAAGATACATCTCGGTGAAACCACCAACAACAGGACCTAACACGGAGCCTCCCACAGAGGAGAAGACAACAAATGCTACAGCCCATTGCTGGTCTTCAGGTTCCCACATATCAGCAACCATAGCAAGCGTGACAGATCCACCAGCAGACGAGAAACCTCCCAGTACTCGTCCGATGACAACAGTCCCATAGTTCTGTGCAAGAGCCACAGGAATCTGCCAAAGATTGACCAGGAAAAGAGACATCTGCATGATAGGCCATCTTCCAAAGTCTTCAGACCAAGGTGCCCACAGCTCACAACCGAAGGCGTAAGAGATGAGAAAGACACAAGCACCGACTCGACCTGCTTGAGCACTGATACCGAATGTCGTCGTCATGCCCTCTATGGCGTTGGAGTAGAGGGAAGTGTTGAAGTTCATGGAGACTTGCACCAAGAAGACGATGGTGAGGATATACCATTTCTTGTACCAAGAAAAGCAGAAGCCAAGACGGTCATATGCACCGGCCTCGGTGAGGATCTCCCTGCCATTACCATCAGGCACGGTGGAAGGTTCTCCTTCACGCTGTACCGGCTTCTGAGAGACTGGTGTCAGAGTATCGGTTGTTGGTGGAGAATCAGTGACTTTTTCATCTGCTAAGAGATCCACAACCTTCTCCTCCTTCGAATCTGAAGACCGTCCGTCGGCAGTGGACGTCTCTGAGATGTTGGCCAAAGCTCTGGTTTCAGATGGCCGACGAAACCATCTGTTCCATACCGACATGACCAGGTTGTCCCCCATCGTATATAGCGATATGAGTTGGACGTATTGATGATGAATAGCTATAAACTTGAGGTGAGATGCTGCTGTGACTTCTTGCTAGGCAACGAAGGAAGGTGCGATCTATTCAGGAAAGCGTAGCTATAAGCTAAGCAAGCTAAGCAGGCGATCCAAACAGAAGAGTTGTAGCGAAGATTGTCCTTCCATTCAGTTGACTTGATCAGAGACGCCCTTGCAAACTCCTCTGAAACGATGATTGCAAAGATAGAAAGATTCGGAATGTGGGGAAATGGAAGGTTCGATCCGAGCAGCAGCCATTAATATATAGGCAAACTCATGAATCCTCATTCAGACTGTTCCCTTCAAAGACCACGGCCCGAAACGTCATGGTTCGTGGAGCGATTTCAGCGTCGATACAATATTCCATCTCGTGATCCTCGCCATTTACGTCTAGGACTTCGCTCGAAGCAGCCCATATGTCGTAACAGAGACAGTATCTAGACTCCATTCGTCCTAGGAGCCTCGAAATTGTAGTGGACTGCTCTGATCTAGTTCCAGCTTAGTCGAACTATGACGCCCGTTTGACGATTGCAGAGAATTACCCCACTCGAGGAAAATCGCATGTTAGTATCATTTGATGTTGTTGATATTGACTGACGGAGCTATGATCTTGGTCGAAATCATAGTCACTTTGATATTGACGAAACGGGAGGCTCAAAAGCTCGGGCCAGACAAGCTCTTTGCCTAGACTAATGGTACTGTATGCATGATAGCGCCTATCCCCAAAAGCCGCAAAGTGGTTAGCTGACCAAGCTCCATCTGCTATTGTACCAGAAAATTTATCGGCAAAAGCATTCTCAGGCGGATCACCGTGAAAACCAGACTCCCATTGGAGTGTTCGAATTGAACAGAGTTCGGACGTCATTTCATCCCCAGCTTCATCCGCGTTCCGCTACATATACTTCACTGTAGCTTGTTTCAACACGCTGTACTTGGCGACTGGTATCATGTGTTCACATAAAAGTACTAATGCCCTAGTCACAGCAGCGTCTGAGGACAGGTAAGCCCGACATTCGGAGCGTCGTATAGGACTGACTTTAGGGTCTACAAGGACTTTTTCGGACAGTAGAAACGCTAACAAGGTCAAAATCTATAATAACGATTGGCCTTCGATCACTCTTACCGAGAGTTCCAAGCCTTATCAGACAACGAAGCACATAGCCATTGAATGGATTCTTTCCGCCGATAGAAACGACAATGAATGCTGGACTTGTAGAACCAAAAGACATAGGAGCATATAGCCTTGCTATACCATTAAGACCTGTAAGCACAAACGCTTTATATCGAGCAGCCTAGTTATCCCTAACTATAGATTGGGGTTGAGCATATGTGACTGATTGGTTACAGAGAATGCTGACTGGAACAGTACACTTGATACTCGAGTTAGGGGTGTGTTGAGGTGAGATCCATGACTTCTTGAGACAGTGGTAATGAACTGGACATCGAAGTGCAGGATAAGAACGCGTTCCTATGATCTCCTGTCTTATCATATTATTTCTTATCTCACTCTCCCCTTTCTTCGAAACGAAACACCATCGTGTCTGTCTATACCTATTGTTATCGCTATGCTTAACGTATACATGATTATCATCAACAACAGGCTTGACTAATGTTATCAACTTCAATCATTCACGCTATGATCCTGACCTTTACACTATCCGGTAATACACTACATACTTCCCGAATTTGAACACATCGTTCGAGTATAAGGTACACAAGCATATGGCCCTCATATGGACCTTCTCAAAATTTGCCAAACGGGCCCTAAGGTTTCATTAAACCAAATCGAACCCATTGCATACTACGGACCCAAACCTCGCTACCAACTCCGAAGTACGGATACATGAAGCATTGAAGCAAGACCTGCCAAACTTGTATCAACCATAACCATTCTCGCGCCCGTGCCTTGCGAGGTCGTCCTTCCTTTGTAAGGCTTTTGACAGGTTGGCGTCTGGACTGATATATCGCTTGCCTTCGTAATCTACGAATACGTGGTACCTAACTCTTTCTCGACAGGTATACGTAACGGTGCAGCCGGGCCAGGTGTATGGATAGCGATGTGCAACTGCCGCCGGTGCCGGTGTACGTGGATGGAGTTGATCGCTCGGAGCTAATGGTCATAGAGCGGGATTTTGTCTTGGCATTTGAGGAGGAGGTGCTGTAGGTAGAGTTGGAGGCCTGTATGGATACTGAGCTACGGGTACTTGCGGGTTCACCTGAGAGGAACCGGCTACAGGGAAATTACCGGGCGGATAGTAGCCTTGATATTATGTTGGTGCTTGGACATATGCCCGATATGTAGTGTACATTGGTGTTTGGGCATATGACTGGGCAGGAGCGGCTGTAGTAGGGATGGCTGAAGAGGCAGACTCTAGGACTACTTCCCTCCAAGAGGAACCGGTAAGGGACTGAGGAGCAGTTGGTTGCCTTTCTGAGCCTGGTCTGCTTCTTGAGCCTGAGCTTCTTGAGCCTGATCTGCGTCTTGAGCCTGATGGCACTACATCTCGGCCCCCTGCGGTCTGATGACATCGTACACGCGTTGCTATATGTTGATGACAGCACTGGAATTTGAGCAAGTGTAAGTGGCTTTAATGAAAGAAGAGGAGTTGCTTCGCAGAAGAGGGCCTTTCAATATATGGGCTTGCCCTCTGCGCTGGATTTCCACGCCAGGATGGAGCTTGAGGCTGTACCGTATTACTTTTCAGCACTTCCTTACTTTTGCGATCACATAAATAAAATAATATCAGCGCTTCGCAAGAGAGAAGAGATGAGAGGAACTTTGATTTCGAGTCATATGATGATATGATTATCGTTCCCGAGTTATTACAAAGTGGAAAGCATTGATAAATGATTGATCTTGAATCATATGGAAGAGCTGCGATCATCTGATTGCACTCGCTTAACAGCTCTCTATCTTGTCTTGTCCCAGTGGCAGTTGCTGGTCATCTCTCGTGATGATTTGAAAGCAATGAGTTGCCGAAGAAGGGGAAAAGGTCCACCGGCAGATTTTCTGAGCGCCTTGGTTGGAGGTCATCGAAATCGAAAGAACCAACTCACAACTTCTCTTCCCCTCACCAATCCCTCTCCCGGCCTGGAAAACCCTCGTCACCAACTTCTCACCCTGCCTAGTGATATCAACCTTCATGTGCCTCTTCTCCCTGGCTTTCTTCGCACCAGAATAAGCCTCCAGCTTCTTGCGCAAGGGTGTGATTTATAGAATGGGAGATTGGTGTCATAGTCGATAGGGTCTTCTACGAGGGAGGTAATGAAGTAGAGGATGTGAAGGGGGTGGTGTTCTAGAGGAGTTATGAAAGGTGTGATTGGACAAATTATGAAGAGGTGGGACTGAATGGAAAAAAGGATGATTGGGTTCAAGATGTGTCACCGCTACAAGTGGGCTGGCTGATGGATGAGATTTTTTCTAAGCATTGTCAAAAAGTTGCTTGTTTGGAGAATCCTCCCTCGACGTCTGAGGGCCCTGTCGTAGGCGGTATACAGTATGGAGGGGTTTGTTTAAAGATAGATAATGGTGAATCAACCTCAAACATAGGCAACGAGGTTACTTTTCACTGTGATGCAGATCTCATCTGGATATACGACTCAAGTATTGTAGCCTTTCTACCAGATTGCTACACCAAGCTTCCCCATTTATCTATGCGAGGAAGTTATATATGTATCCATCCCATCCATCCCATGCCCTCCCTCTGATCTGATCTCGAGAACGAAGACCTCAATACAAGGGGGAGAGAGAGAGCGAAAAATACTGCAGAATAATGGCTCTCTATCGCCACCTAGAACCATAGCAGATATGGCTGAAAGCATCATATCATATCATATCCATTGCCCCAACGCGCCCCTTTCAATGCCCCCCAATCCCATCGCGCCGAGAAAGCAATACACGTCTGTAGATAAACGCCATTCGGTCTATGCAACGTGCAATGCTATGTTCGATATCCATCCCGTTGCTCTCATCCCCTTCCCCCGGCTGAAACTCTCAATTCCTCTGTGATATAAGATGCAATCAATTCGGCGACGACAAAGTCTGACTCGATTCCGATTGCGCATCCCTATCCTTCCCATTCACACCCATGTCATTCTTGGGCTTCGCACTCGGTCTCGTAGGTGGTAATATTGGTTTCGATCCAGTCTTTGGTGATTTCACTTTCTTAACCCCAGCGCCAGTACTGTCCTTCGACTTCTTCTTCGCAGTCGCTTTCTTCTTCGGCTTTTTCGAATCCGAGGAGCCGTATTCGCCATCTCCGTCATCGTCCCCTTCCACGGAAGCTTCTTCATACTCTTCATCCTCACTGGTCGAAGCCCTTTGTTCGAAACTGAGGTTTGAGGCTGAGTGTTGAGAGGATGTCTTCATCATACCCGGTGCTTTCAGCTTGATCATGTGTATCGGTGGTGTGATATGGGTGGAGTTCTTTAAGCTGACGACTTTCTTCTTCTTGTGGGGCATATCTTCGGATTCGAGGTCATCAGCTTCGCGCTTCTTGGGACTGTTCTTTGATTTGGCGTCTTTGCCCACTGGAGCTGGCGTGCCTGCACGAGAGGTTGGAGGTGTGGTGCCATTGGAGTTGCCGTTCTTCATCTTCAGTAATGCGTTTCGGGAGGAATCGCGACCACCACCGCCGATGCATTTCAACATATGATTGTTCATTCGCTTGATGGGAAGAAAGGCGTTGCAGTGCATGCATTTCGAGTGCGGTATTGATAATGGTTTGATGGGTCCTTCGGCAGAAGGGGATTCGTTGGGAGAATCTTGACTGCCATTTGGTGTTCCTTCCTTCGCAGCCTGCTCAATAGCCGGGTGGACGAAATCCTTCTTCTTCTTGCCTCGACCAGGTCCCTCTGGTACAAATGTCTGACCATATATGTCGAAGTGAAGCTTGGTGATGTAGGGTCGCTTCTTGCAGTATTCCTTCCCTGGCTCTGGTTTCCGTGCACCGACTCCATCTGTTGGGTAAAGAAGTCGAGGGAGTTTGCATCTGCCACAACGTATCTCCATAGTCGTCTTCAATGGATTGCCCTTCAGACAAACCTCCGGATCGCCCTCACTTCCAGGATTGGTATAAGTCGCAGCATCCGTTTCAACTTTTTGTGGTAGAGTATTCTTCTCGGAGGGTGATGGTGGATCAGCTAGGCCCAAAGCTTCAGCCTTCTGCTCAACCAGGATCGCAGCAGTTCTAGCACGAGCCATTTTCTCTTCACGGTGGGTCTGTAGGAGTAGATCATGTATGATATTGTAAGTAATGTCTTCGAGTATAGTTTGGGCCTGTTTTTGGATCAGCCCGCCTTGTCATAGGTAACTTCGTGGAAGGGAAGCAAACCAGTTCTCCTAGCGCGTCGGTATGTTCACCCTCGCCAGCGACGATGATCCCCGGAGCTGGACCTTCCCTTGAAGACATCTTGGAATGTGGGATGATAGCTTGAGTGGAAGTGGTAGTGGGGGCTTGGAGATGGAAGCTTCAAAGTGATTGCCAAATGTAGGAATCCAGCGAAGTCAGCGAAAGAGCATGGCGTTATATGTTTGTTTCCCAATCATCAGCAAAGCATTGTGAGCGAAAGTTGGTATTGTCCGGAGTTGAGTCTAGTATTCTGCACTCAATAGTGAACAATTGCAAAAGCTCCCTCTATTGACCAGTTTCACGCCTGCCTCTGCCTCCTCGTCAGGAGCTCTTGCACTGTAATCTGCCCGAAGCTAAGAATTAAGGTTGCAGGCGGTCAGTGACATGTGGGACTTGACTTTCTCCGATCCCGATCCCGATCCCGATCCCAAACACGTGCTTGTTATAATGGTTTGCCAATTGCTGGACGGCTACATTTCGAGTCTGTCTTCACGCGTCTTTCTCCTTCTACAGCATCTTTCCAACTCCGAGGACGCGACTTTCGAGGCTATTCATAGTGGTGGTATCATTCAAATCAGCATAGCCGAGATACCCAGGCACAGGAGTAATGGCCTCCAATGGCACCTCTACTACTCCCCAAGGCCAAGCTTCGATACGGTCATTCTTCCAGCCTCGTAGCATGAGACCACCACCCCCCCCACCAGCAATACCCGTAGCAAGACCTCAACTTCCAGTGAATTCAAATGTACCTTCACAGGTTGGATCCGAACCTCCAAATTCACAGCAGGAACCAAAGTCAACACTTCCACCACAAGCGAGCATCGCCCCTATCGAACCCCACCATCTTCAACCCATCCGACGAATCAACTCCCTCCTTCTCCCCATCAATTACCCAGACAGCTTCTACAACCGGATATTGGAGCCTCATTTGAGTCTCAACATTCCTATATCCTTCTCACGTGTTATCCTTTGGAAAGACGCCAATGCTGAACCCAAGGTTATTGGTGGGGTGGTCTGTCGGGTCGATCCCAACGTATCATCTCCTACTGCGTTTGACTTGTATATACAATCACTAGCGTTGTTGTCACCGTATCGATCCAAGGGTCTGGTCACGGCGGTGCTTGAAGATATACTCAACACGATCAAGGAGCATCAAGAACATGTCTCAATTTCCAGTCTCTACGCTCACGTTTGGACGGAGAATACAGAGGCGTTGACGTGGTATGACTGCCGCGGCTTCGTCAAGGAGGGTGGAATGATCAATGGCTATTATCGACGACTGAAGCCAGACACGGCATGGCTTCTACGGAGGATGATCACAACTTCTGATCTCGTGCCAAGCCAGCGAATTTCATTACCAGTACAAACAGCATTACCCAGCGTAAGATCAGATCCTTCGATATCAATCAGCACACGACCTCCAATGATGGCGCACACGAGCTCCTTCCAGGATCGAAGACCAGATAGGGAATGGAATGACCTCCCCGACGAAGTGCTCGGTGGGAGTGGTCTTCTGAAACCACCACCTGGTGGAATTAGTGCGGATGGAAGTCGAGCTAGTTCAAGGAGTAGTTCGAGGAGTGAGGGGCGCGAGAAGACTGGAAAGAAGAAGAGGTTATACCCTGCTGCTGCGTTTGGGGAGAGCAAGAGTGGTTAAGGTAGTAGTACCCGGAGAGCAAGAGCTCATGTTTCTCGGAGAAAGCTAGACTTTGCGGTAGTGCGGCATCGCAATGAAGCTCGGAGTAGGGAATGACACATTACCGATCCGCCAGTATTATAGAAAATGCAGTAAGACTTTTGTCTAGCCTGAACATGCATTCCCCTTTCTCATTTCTCAGCTCCTCTACTGTCTCATTACCAAGGCCTCCAATCTCTTCACCACATTTACCCCTGCATTTACTCCTCTCAAGACTCCAATTCACCATAGCTGCCTCACACCCGCCTCAACCCAGATTCTACAACATCGCATACAGAATTCTTGCCATCTATGTCCTAACTCCATCATGATCTCAGCGCCCACGTCTACAAAACACTATTATCCTCTGCCCATTCCAGCGTACCTGACATGCTCAAACACGTCCCATCCCTACCCCCATTCCAATTCCTCAATTCCTCTCTCGAAAGCAGATACGAAGTGTAGAAGATCCTTTCAAAATATGAAATCGAGAATCTCGATATCTAAGAGTCAAAAATGCTGATGATGGAAGAATTATCTTCCTCTCCCTTCAAACTGTGTTCGGGTCTTCCAATGCTTGGTCAAGATGCTAGTAGTAAGTAATTATATATTCACGATTTCCTGCGACGGTGATTAGTATGCCGACTAGGGCGATCGGGTCATGTCGCGTGTATGATGGTGATCTTTAAACGCAAATTTGGTGCCGAGGGATTGATTTGCAATGCCTGCGCAAGGCAGCGATGAAGGATTATGGGTCCCGGTGATTAGTTGAGCTGTTAGGGGGCTGTGCTGTTGCTGGGATGGTGACTGTTCAATTGAAGAGGAGGTTATTACATAGTGCGAGAGAGTGAGTGGGCTGGGTATCTATGAGCTGTTGTTGAGCTCTGTAATTCTCTGCTATATGCATCCGCTCACAGAGCGGCTTGTAGTACGATGATCTTGGTATTCCAGACTACTGTGTAATTCAATATGCAGATTGAATCTCCAAACCAGGTATATGGACGATCCCTGCACGTAATGCGAACGGCTGTTAGACCCTCCGTGGTTGTTTACGTTAAGCGAAGCCCCTTTTTCAGCCTCTCAGAAACCCGAAAGGAGTGACGGCTAGACAAGATCCCCTGTGATAAAGGTATACTGCTCTGAATGGAGAAAGCAGTCGTTAAATCTTTGGACGTTGAAAGATGATTGCGAGAGTATCGGTGATAGCCATGTAAATCATTACCTCCAATACCATAATCTCCGCCGGCAAAACCGACCACCCGATTCATTTATATATCCCAATAAGTCAACCGATTCTTAACAACACAACAGGCGCCATGGCACAGCGGTGTAAGGGTCGATCAAATTGTGCTGCAAGAGGTGGAATGGGCGACTGAGCAGGAGCAAACCATACCGAGGAGGAAATCGTAAAATCGACAACAAAGATAAGTCCTCGAATCCGTAAAATCGACAAAAGAGATGTAGGCATTGTAGTCGGGCTGAACTCTTTTTTTGTTGTTTTTGGTTGCTATGGCACGCATTACTGTATATACGGCATCATGTGTGTGGATTATTATAGTGAAGAAGAAGCATGTTTGCTTCGGCTATTATGTTTACTTCGGCTGTTGTGAACTGAAGTTGCTCATTGCCTTTACAGCTACAACACTATCCGACAACGTCACTTTTAGTCCCCCATCTTAAATTAAAGAAGAATAAGAAACAAGATTCGATCTTCAACGTCTCTGTACCTCAGCTAGTCAAAGACAAACACCATCGAGATATCGGGCTGGTTTAGCCAGGCAGCAGGAGGAATCTTCGGATTGGCGCAAGCAGCGGGCGAAGGAATCAATATCGCGGCCAGCCACACGGTTGAAGCATTTGCGCATGCGGGAAACTGAGATTGCTAAGACTTGTCAAGCAGCAGGCGAAGGTATCAATATCGCAGCCAACCACACGGGCGAAGCACTTGTGCATGCGGGTACGGAGGTTGCTAAGACTTGCCAAGCAGCAGGCGAAGGTATCAACATCGCAGCCAACCACACGGTTGAAGCATTTGCGCATGCGGGTACTGAGATTGCCAAGACTTGCCAAGCAGTAGGCGAAGGTATCACACGAAGCGTACAGTCTGTTGATCCAGCAGAGATGATGCGGAATGCGAAACTTGTCGTCAGAGTTGTAACTGCTGTTGGACACGAGGGGTTTGCGGACATCGATTGGAAGGGATTGCCACGGAAGATATGGAAGTGGATCCAGGCACACCCGTTTCAGACAGCTTTCATTGTTCTTGGACTTACGATGCTCGTCGCGCCATATGTGTTCTTCACACCGGTTTTGGGACTCCTGGGGTTCACTGCGGCTGGTCCTACAGGTATGGAGAAGCTGCTATGGCCCCTGGGATTTTGCCTCGAAAACGTCGCTGATTTGTGCTCAGGGTTCGCTGCTATGCTGATGTCTATCTTTGGTCCTATCTCTGCAGGAAGCATCTATGCCATCTTACAGAGCGCTGCAATGGCTGGTTATGGAGCTGCAATTTTAGCTGGTATCGTTCAGGTAATGGCGGTTGTTGGGTTGGTAGCTTGGATGAGCGTGTTGGCGATGCTGAAGACACGACAAGCTACTGCGTTCATATCAGCTTACGGGAGTAAGGAGATGGACAAGGAGAACTGAGCGAGCCGATGCGTGGTGGAAGTTATATACAGTCGTCTATCGTCGAGAAGCAGTCCTGAGGCCTAATGCAGCACAGCAAGGCCACTTGTTAATCATCTAGATGGATATGGACAAGTGCCGAATTTTGAGAAGCAGAGAGCGAAGCTAATCCATTTCGCGGCTTCTTCATGACATGCTTGGGAGATATTTGTGATCTCACGAAGTGACACAGAGTACTCTGAACAAAACGAAAGTGTGAAGATGCAGGGATATCGTCAAAGCAGGCAGGCAAAGACATCGAACACCCGACGTACCAGATGCAGTCAATGTCACCAGCGTTGATTCACACATTTTGATACCAGCAAGGTCTTGGAAGTACCGGAGAGCACAAAGTCACTTGCCAAATAGACAGACAAACGCAGCCTTAGACACATATCATTATGAACACAAAGTAAGTGTGATCGGTAACACTGATAAGCAATCCTGTACACCTGCCGAGAACTTTCGACAAGACAAGGTGGCTAGTTCGACATCAACACTTACCGATCCCTCAGTCGGTGGACTTGGATAGGTCGAGTTCCTGGCACGTTCCTCAACAGTAGATGATTCGTCAATTCTTGGGCCAGACAAACGACTCCAACACCACCAATACCAGTTGAGGATGTTACAAGCTACTTTCGACAGGTGGATCCAGCATATGATTCCGAAAATTAGGCACTCATCTCGTTCTGCTCAGCAGCATAATTATTGCAATGATGTTATATACTTTGTTGGTTCAAACTTCACACGGAGTAAACCTGGAAGAAAAGCAGCACGTGCATGCAGTAATCGCAAGTGTGTGCCCCTTGTTGACCGCCTGCCATTTCACCTTCTGGTGTGACGTAGATTTGCAGTCCTTGTTTATCAACATCCATCCTATCTTTCGTCTTTTGCTTCTGTTCTCCGGTGTCTCACTTGTATCATCCTACAAAGAAAATGTCCTGTCGCCACGTATTCGTACAGAAGCATATCAGTTTTCCATCCGGGATCACTCCACTCTAGCGCCAGAACTGCGGAAGATAAGGAAGCTATCCGCATTCAGAAAGCTGGGTGAATGGCGGCGCGGTCAGGGCGGATTCACGATAGTGCTCTGAAGATTTTGAGGCACTAAGCGCTTGCGCGCAGAATACTTCATGATGGTGGGCCCGTCAAGTAGCAGCAGTGCCCTGCCATTGCGCCCAGCATTGAGAATGGACAGTGAAGACGCGCCAAGTCTCAAGGGTTCTGCAAAAGGTAAACGAAGACTACCCAACCTGGGTTGAAACACCACGCAAAATAATTCTAACTATACCAGTCGTCTCAATTGCCGAGCCGGGACCAGGACATATGGGAGAACTCCCCCCACCCGCTATCGAGGACAGCCAACCAGCAAAGCGATATACCGTTGGCCTAACAAAACGTCTGACAGGTCGTCCAAGCCTACATTCACACTCTTCGAAGCACTCCATCAAGAGCCAAGCTAGCTCGGAAGAACCACCCGATCCCGATGAAAGCTCGGCGCATCACTGGAGAGCACATCGACGCAAACATCATGAACGATTGCTCAACCAAGTGTCCGAATGGCTGGAGGGCGAGAAGGCGAAAAGGACTGCACGCAAAGCAAAGAGGAGTGTGCAAAAGAACAAGGATGAGGCTCCCCGTGAGGAAGCCATGGCTGCTAGCCCTCTTGCAAGGGCTCGGACTTATTCGGATAGTTCAGAATCAAGTACAATCTCTTTGGAGAAGCTGCAGAAGATATTGGCGCAGAGTATGATTTCTCCGAAACGCGAGCGCCAAAGTCCCACCATGCCAATGTTAGGTGCAAGGCGTTCTTCATCAAATATACGCCGACGCCCATCCTTGAAACACCTGCGTAGTTTTGTATCCTCAGATACCGAGTATCTGGAGGGTGATGCCATCGTACCTTCTTGCGATGCGGTGCTTGACAATTCGAAGACAGTAGCGAACAGCAGTGCGGATTTGAGCTCCCATAAGCGGGCTGAAAAAGATCGTGAGGCTTGGATTACGTTCAAGAATGAGATCGTGAGACTGGCTCATACTCTGAAGCTCAAAGGTTGGAGGAGAGTACCTCTAGATAGAGGCTGTGACATAGAAGTTCAGAGACTGAGTGGTGCTCTTACGAATGCTGTCTATGTTGTATTACCACCCAAGGATCTCCCTGAACCGGTACGAACTCCATCTCTAAACTCAAACGACATGCCATCGAAACCTCGCACCCCTCGACAGCCACCTAAGTTACTCTTGCGCATATACGGTCCTCAAGTGGAGCATCTCATCGACAGAGACAACGAACTGGGTATTCTGCGAAGACTCGCCCGAAAGAAGATTGGCCCAAGACTACTCGGTACCTTCAGAAATGGGCGCTTTGAGGAATACTTCGATGCACAAACTTTGACCGCCAAGGACCTAAGAGTACCCGAGACCAGTAAGCAGATCGCCAAACGAATGCGAGAACTACATGATGGTATTGATCTACTCCCCCGAGAGCGGGAAGAGGGCCCATTCATCTGGCAGAATTGGGATAAGTGGGTTGATAGATGTGAGCAGGTAATCTCTTACTTAGACAAGGAGGTCCGGGAAAGGGATACAACCAAGGCTGCCTCGAAGAATTGGGAAAAGAGGGGCTTCATTTGTGGCGTAGAGTGGCCGATCTTTCGAAAGACGGTAGAGCGGTATAGAGAGTGGTTGGAAAACCATTATGGCGGAGCTCAGCTTTTGGAGAAGAAGTTGGTATTTGCTCATAACGATGTAATGTGTCCCGACTCAATTGATGTTAATAGCTAACCTAGTCAGACGCAATATGGCAACATTCTCCGCATCAACCCTCCCTCTCCAATCGATGGCTCTGCTCCATCTCCACTACTACTACCCGCGAATGAGCACAAGCAGCTGATAGTGATCGATTTCGAGTATGCATCTGCCAATGTACCAGGCCTAGAGTTCGCAAATCATTTCGCAGAATGGTGTTACAACTATCACGATCCTGTCAAGTCATGGCAGTGCAACACAGACAAATATCCCACCCTCGAAGAACAGAAGCGGTTTATCAGAGCTTATGTCAACCACCGTCCACAATTCCATCCAGCAGCTAGCGCAACTCCAAAAATGGATGGCAAAGAAGCGGCCCCCGGATCGATCTCAGCGTTCATGCTGGATTCACGCACGCCTTCTGGATCTATTTCCACAGCCCAAAAGTCGTACGCAGAAGAAGAAGCATGGCGACAAATGGATCTTGACAGACAGCTGGAAGACTTGATGCAGGAGGTCAAGATTTGGAGGTTAGCTAACAGCGCGCAATGGGTCGCTTGGGGCATCGTGCAGGCTCAGGTTCCCGAGATCGATCCAACGCATATCACGGACTCATCTACCACCACTTCACCCACGGAGATGACAGCTGAACCTGCATTGTCGCAACCCAATGGTCATGCCAGTCACGGTAGCAATGACAAGAGACCAGAGGGTTTAGTGGCAGAGGCTCTCAAAGATGGCGCGACAATCGAGGAAGCAGAGCTGGAAGGGCAGGGTGAGACCGATGAGTTCGATTACCTGTCCTATGCACAGGATCGAGCGATGTTCTTCTGGGGCGACGCCGTCTCGCTGGGTTTTGTCAAGAAGGAAGATCTGCCTCCTGCAGTGCAGCAGAGGTTGAAGATCGTGGAACATTGAATGACGCGAGTGTTGTTGGATGCGTATAGGACTTACGACTTGCATGATTATTATACCTCTCAGACGCTTTGCAGAGTTACAGCAACATGAACTAGCTTCTCTATACTGCATTTCTTGCTCGCTGTGAGTCGAATCTAAAAGTCACTCTAATTTTAAATAACGAGGAGAGTCTCTGAATAGTCTGCTTAAGAGCAGATAGAGGTCTTCTTATAGAAATCCCAGCGCTTAGGGTCGAGACTATCCGAGGCAGAGCTTTCTGCTCCCATCATAATAACCATGTTCCGCTCTCGGCATCTCAATTGCTCTTGCTGCAGCTGATCTTCTCAAGCCAAACAAATCTAGGAGCATAGCCACGGTCATGAACCAAGCGAAGTGTGCATTGTAAGATTAGAAGTCACGTACATGCATTGATATCGCGCTCAAAAGGTTCGAAAATGTTCGATATGCGTTTCAAAATGAGCATGTCATGCATTAGACTCAAGTTTCGTTTCTGGGAAACATGTTCATGCCTTCGTTTGGAGCTAAGCGAGCGCGCTAGTTCCCCCTTTTTCGTAGTGGATGCGAGAACTCAGCCTCACATGAGCATACTAGCAGTCTTTGGCGTTGAAGACTTAACAGTAATTGTTTGTATCTTGAATACGTTTCGAATTGATGGTTAAATCAAGTATGCGAAATGAGTAGAGACCAAGTGCACGTGCTGATGGTTAACCAAGGAGTGCAATGTAAGGTAGGGCATATGGTATGTATGGATCGATTATCAGTTGGATGAATATTATAAAGGCGCAAAGGGATTCCTCGGGAATGGTAAGAGCTAGGCGGCAGTGAGGGGTTTGGGTCAATCACTCTCTGGAGATGCTATCATAGGTGGAGCAGTGTCATTGATCTTTACCCTTGGGTGTAGCGCCGTAGTGTAATGTAGGGGCTTCATTGATTTGATATGATATGCCCTTGCTCAAGTAACTGATATATGTCTTCTAGTACTCAGTTGAATACGCACTCGTATGTAAGAAAAAGACGTGCTGATAGGGCCCAATTATATATATTATTAAGATACTTTGCAGGCGTAAGTACTCTGCTATTTGGCCCGCGGCTGATTGTGTATTCGACCACTTGATTAGCTGATGTCGCCATCATGACTTCACAAGCCCGCAGGAGGTCATGTTACGTAAGTGTAGTCTTCTTTACTAGTATAATCGAGCTGAATCGGTGACAGGCAGGTGCCATCAATTCCTTCCGTCCTCTTTATGTCGTCGGTTGAGATTACTGTCGTCCGATGAATTGCTGTTGTCGACAAGGATATCTCTTTTTTTGATCGGCTTATTAGTTCCCCCTTCCGATGCGTTCAGCGAAATCGGTGGCGTAGATGATCACCCATGGTTCTCTACAGCATTTGGATTCGGTACGAAGTATGCGTATAGAGTGATATTACCGTTCAAAGCTCTGCCTCGGATAGTCTCGACCCTAAGCGCTGGGATTTCTATAAGAAGACCTCTATCTGCTCTTAAGCAGACTATTCAGAGACTCTCATCGTTATTTAAAATTAGAGTGACTTTTAGATTCGAC